>ENA-UESS01000024-UESS01000024.1-human-gut-metagenome-genome-assembly--contig:-NODE-24-length-46034-cov-14.473421_pt1 | contig 46034 bp, 37 predicted proteins | sample MGYA00243004_ERZ508005 | MGnify/ENA primary metagenome ERZ508005 (study PRJEB26167, sample SAMN06115471) | human gut metagenome | host: Homo sapiens | place: China:Guizhou | collected 2016-06-29...
GAGCGTCATCCGAAGAGCTGGTTCCGTGCCTGGTTCAATATGGGGTTGATAAATTATATTGAAGGCGGTCGCCGTATCCGTCTCCACATAACCGATGCGCTCTAAGATACCGACAAGTTTCTCGGAATCGCGCGCGTTCATTTGACAGCCGAACGTCGTGACATGAAAGGTCAGCGAACTGCCTTTTTTTGCAGCGAGCTGTTCCACATAATTTTTAGCAATGTCCATGAAGTAATACTGACGCTCCGGCTCACTCTGCGGGATCTGCTTTTTATCGATTATTTCAATGTCTATTTTCTTTTTCATCTTCATCCTTACCATCTACGGACGTGTCTGCCCGTTTCCATATATAATATATTTTGTGCTGGTCAGCGCATCCAGTCCCATCGGTCCTCTTGCATGAAGCTTCTGGGTACTGATGCCGATCTCCGCGCCAAATCCAAATTCAAATCCGTCTGAAAAACGCGTCGATGCGTTGACATAGACGCAGGCAGCATCGATCTCATCCAGGAACCGCTGCGCGTTCGTGTAGTTTTCTGTAATGATTGCCTCCGAATGCCCGGTATTGTAGCGGTTGATGTGTGCGATCGCCTCGTCGAGGGACGACACCGTCTTCACGGAGATCATATAATCGAGATACTCCCTGCCCCAGTCTTCCTCCGTCGCCGCCGACAACAGTTCCTTTTTCAGGTCTCCGCCATTTGCCGCCTCCCGGCGCTCTGCCGCTGCAAGACTTTTCTCATCCGCATGAATAACAACATCCTTCTGCTGCAGTGCCGCCGCAAGCTTTGGCATAAATGCATCCACTATTTTCTCATGGATCACGAGTGATTCACAGGCATTGCAGACACCGATCCGCTGGGTCTTTGCGTTTAAAATAATACGGATTGCCATATCGAAATCCGCACTCTCATCCACATAGATATGACAGTTGCCGGTTCCCGTCTCAATCACAGGAATCGTCGCCTGATTGACGACGGCGCGGATCAGCCCTGCTCCTCCGCGCGGAATCAGCACATCCACATATTCGTTCATCTTCATGAACGCAGCCGCCGTCTCCCGGCTTGTATCTTCAATCAGCGATACTGCCGCACGCGGAATGCCATGTGCCTCCAAAACTTCCTGCAGAACCGAAACAATGACGATATTGGACAAAATGGCGTCACTGCCGCCTTTTAAGATCACTGCGTTGCCCGTCTTAAAACACAACGCAAACGCATCCACCGTCACATTCGGTCTCGCCTCATAGATCATGCCGACCACACCGAGTGGGACGCGCTTTTTACCGATCATAAGACCGTTCGGGCGCTTCTTCATGGAAAGGACTTCGCCGATCGGATCGGCAAGGTCTGCAACCTGCCGCAGCCCCTCCGCCATCTGCTCCATCCGGGATGGGGTGAGCATCAGACGGTCCAGCAGTCCCTCGGGCATATGATTTTCTCTGCCGCGGGCGAGATCCTTCTCATTCTCGCGGATAATCTCATCGGTATGTGCCACAAGTGCCTCCGCCGCTGCACGCAGCACCTCGTTCTTCGTATTCGTGTCCAGATTGCCGATCTGTCTGCTCACTTCTTTTGCGCTCTTACAAAGTTCTGTCAGTTCCATATCCTTTCCATCCTTTCTGTCAGATCCGATATTCCCGCTCCTCCGTATAAATCCGATGCATCCGCACGTCGGTGGGAAGCACCGCAAGCTGTTCCTCGATCTGCCCTTCAAACGCTACCGCCATGCGGGACAGCTTCGGAAACCTTGCAAAATAGCGGTCATAATAACCGCCGCCATACCCGTACCGGTTCCCCTTACGGTCAAAGACCAGTCCGGGCACCAGCACCACCGCATCCTCTTCCCCGATCCGTTTGCAGCTCTCATCCGGCTCCATCACATGAAATGCGCCCTCCCGCACTCTGGAAAGCTCTCTGATCCGGTAAAACTCCATCCGGTGTGTGTCCTGCATTCTCTTCACCTGGCCGCAGTCCCGCTGCAGCCGCTCTTTTGATGTAACCGGAAGCGCCACCGTCTTGCCGTCCGAAAGTGCCTGTGCCAGAAACGGCAGACAGTCAGCCTCCGCGCCGAGCGGATAATAGCCGTAGATGACAGCGCTGTTATGATACCAGTCAGACGCTGCCAGCCTCTCACAGATCTTTCTGCTTTTTTCCTGCACTTCCTCCTGCGGCAGTTCCATCCGCCATGCTTTGTGCCGCGCCCTTATCTGCTGCCGCGCCTTCTCCTGTGTCAGCGCTGCGTCAGGAAAGTCCTGTCTTTTTTCCATACTTATCTCCAAGGTTCTCCACAGAACCGTCCGGATTCACCATATCGATATTGTTAAGCTGCGCCGCCAGATTTTTCTTCACATCCGCAACATACTGCTTGCGCAGCAGCGCCTGCTCCTTTTTTTCTTCCTCCGTCAGCCCTTCCGCCTTCGACTTGCGGTATAACGCATTGATTCTGTCAATCTGTTCCTGGTTCATAGTGCTCCTTTTCCTGTATTCTTAACCGATCGTCTCCAAAATAAAATCTTCAATCCGGAAAGATTCTTTCTTCTTTGCCTGAAAAATGGTTCCCTTAAAGGAATCATCAAATATATGATGCAGAATGCAGACATCCCTGCCGTTCGCAATAATCATGTCTGTTCCCGAGAGCGTTGCAATCTTTGCGGCTGTCAGTTTGGTCGCCATGCCGCCGGTTCCAACATCACTGCCGGTCGAACTTTTCGCCATGCCGTAGATCGACGCATCCATCTCCTCCACCACTTCAATGAGCTTTGCATCCGGATTCTTGTGCGGATCGTCGGTAAAAAGCCCATCGATATCCGAGAGCAGGATCAAAAGATCCGCCCCGATCAGAGAAGCCACGATTGCCGAGAGCGTGTCGTTGTCGCCAAACTGCATCTCATAAGTAGAAACCGTATCATTTTCATTCACAATCGGGATTGCGCCAAGACGGAACAATTCGTCGAACGTATTCTTCGCATTCTCTCTCGAGACAGGGTTCACCATCGTGTTCTTCGTCATCAGCACCTGCCCTGCCACCTGATTGTATTCCGCAAAAAGCCGGCTGAAACGGCAACCCCGCAGCCTACTGTGACACCGCAGCCCACGGCACAGCCCCAGCCGACGGTGCAGCCTGTTTCCCCGCTTCCGCGCACCGGCGACACCGCCAACCCCGCATTGTGGTTTGTGCTGCTGATCGTCAGCGGCTCCGCACTGGCGGCAATTTTCGTACTGCGCAGGAAAGACAATCGCAAGTAAAAAAATTGGTACCGGCCTATATCAGCGCACGGAAACCATATCCATAGGATTCACACGCACGCCATTCTGCATTACCTCAAAATGCAGGTGGTTGCCGGTGCTGTCACCGGTACTGCCTACATAACCTAAGGTTGCAAAAGCTGTCTGTTTCCAACAGAAACAGACAGCTTTTGATTTGCGTTGAAAGCATCTTGCTGTTTTCTCTCGAGCGGGGCGGTCTTCCCACGGACCGCCCCGCGAAGCCGTTACGGCTCGATGATGTTGAAGGGGTTGGTCCCGGTGATCGGGAGCTGGTTCATATTCTCCATCATCAGCGTCAGCAGCTCTGCGCTGCCCTCGACCTTGACGGCCTTTGCAACCGTTTCCTGATTGTTGGTCAGGATCGCAAAGAGCGCGTTTTTCGGGCAGGTGATGGACACGTCCGCATCATCAGACAGGGTATCTGCATAGACCAGCAGCACACCGTTCTTCACGCGGAGCATGTGCTGTTCGCCCACGTCAGGCAGGATCACGTTCATGGTGAAGTCGCGGTCAGCCAGCGCCTGCTTGTCCATGACAATGGCCATGTAGTCAAACAGCATGGGTGCGGAGAGAGCTTTGACCATGTCGCCGGTAGACTTGGTGGAGGCGGTAAAATTGGCGTTTCCATGGCGCAGCTCCTGTGCGGCGGTCAGATATTCGTTGCGCCACGGGCCGGACTCCGCCTGATACCCCAACTGCTCCAGTGCATCGGCGCACAGAAGCCGCGCATCGGTGTTCGTCGGATCGGCAAAGACGATGGTGTTTGTGACCTCGGCGACCCACTGATATTCACCCTTGTCAAAATCCGCCTTTGCCATTTGCAGGACCTTGTCAACATCCCCCAGGTACTCCACCCATTTTTTTGCGCTGTCGCTGGGCATGAGGGGGTTCAGGTTGACAGGGTTGCTGTCATACCAGCCCATGAACTTCTGGTAGACCGCCTTGGCGTTGTGGGCGACGGTCCCGTAGTACTGGCGGGTGTACCAGATCTTGTTGAGTGCTTCCGGCAACTCGATCATGTTGGAGATTTCGTCGCTGGTGTAGCCCTGATTGATATAGGTCAGGGTCTGGTCGTTGATGTACTTATACACGGCAGCTGTGTTGACCATGTAGTCGTTCACCACGTCATTGCCCCAGTGCGGCCAGTTGTGGGACTGGAAGGTGACCTCCGCCTCCTTGCCGTAAAGGGAGATGGCCTCGGTGATATAGCTTGCCCATGCCGCGCCGTCGCGCACCTCCGCGCCGCGCAGTGTGTAGAGATTGTGGAGTGTGCCGGTGCAGTTTTCCGCCATCCACAGTGCCTTGTACTGGGGCAGCCATGTGTTCATTTCGGCGGGTGCTTCCGTACCCGGCGTGAGCTGGAACTCCAGCTCCACACCGTCGATCGTCAGCTTTTCACCGGACTGCGTGATTTCATAACTGGGCGTCATGAACGAGACCGTTCCGGTGGACTGTCCCATGCCGATGCCCTGCGCCAGCTTGCCGGTCACGCCGGGGGTCAGAAGGATGCCATACTGATAATTGCTGCGGCGGCCCATACCCTTACCGGCGTAGACATTTTCCTTCACGGAATGCTCCGTGAAGCCCACAGGTGTGATCACGGGGATCTTGCCGCTGGCGAGCTGGTCTTCGATAGAAAGCGTCTCGTCCGCCTTATCCTCTTTCGCCATCACGCCGATGCCGCCAAAATGGTCGGCGTGGGAATGAGAGATGATGACGGCCTTGACCGGGAATTTACCAAGATTCTTTTCGATCAGCTGCATGGCAGCCTGACTGCACTCCACGCTCATCAGCGTATCAAAGACGATCCAGCCGGTATCGCCCTTGACAACGGTGAGGTTTGCCATGTCATAGCCGCGGACCTGATAGATGCCATCCGTCACTTCAAAAAGGCCATAGGCATGGTTGTTCTTTGTGTTCTCCCAGAGGCTGGGATTTACGCTGTCAGGCGCTTTTTCATAATCGTCCAGGAACGCATAGGCTTCCTGACTCCAGAGGATATTCCCATCCTCGTCTTTCAGCTCCAACGTTTCCGGCGCGTCGATCAGTCCGCGGGTGGCGAATTCATATTCCCGCTTATCATCGAAGTCAAGTTCATCGTAGACGGCGGCATTTGCCTTTGCCGTAAAGTCTGTGGCGGGTTTGACCTCGGCGGTCAGACCCAGGTCTGTCTTTTCCGCGCCCGGCTCTTTGCGCCCATCCTGCGCACAGCCGATGCAGGACAGCAACAGTACCGATGTAAGAAGCATTGCTGCAATACGTTTCATAGCCGTTCTTTTTCCATCTCCTTATTGTTCGCGGATAACAGGTGGCTGCCAGCTATCCAGTGCTGTCATATCCGGTACATAGATCCGCATGAACAGATGAAATTCCCCGTCGGAAACAGGCAGCCAGTTAGAGGTGTCTTCCGGTGCATCCTTGGACAGGATAATATCCAGCGTGCCGTCCGCATTCAGCTTGAAGTCGGAGCGGTCGTTGATGCAGTAGCGGTCGATGGAATTGTCAATGAGGAAATCATCCTCTCCGTAGGCGGTCACGGACCAGAAGCCGCCCTCCAGCGTGGGAGGAAGGGTTTCAAAATGGATCGTATACGTCTTTTCTCCGGTCAGCGCTGCGCCGTTCTCATCCACCGTGGTCTTGGGATAGATCGCCACGTCCACGGTGTTGGCGCCAAGCCCCACCAGCGCTACCATCGCGCGGTAGGTGTACTCCGTGCCGAAGTCGCCGATGGGCTTGCCGTAATAGATCCACTGACCGAGTTTCTGCGCATACTTCGCGCCGTCGGCGGCAAGCGTGGCGCGAAGCCCCTGAAGCATCTGCGTCCAGCGCTCGGCAGCTCCTTCGCCCAGGAGGGCGGCGTCGAAGGTCTTACCCGCACCCACGTTGATGGCGGAGAGTTTCTTCAGCAATTCCTCATCCGCATCGGCGGGTGGGTTGACCTGCATCAGAGCGTTCGCCGTATTGAAAAACTCTGCTGGCGTCATGGAAAGCACTTTGTTTATGGGAACAAAGTCATTTTCCTCTTTATAAGCTCCCTGCGGTGCGGCATACTCGCCTCCCTGTACATAAGCCGAAAGCGGCAGGAGCTGCATCTGCTCCTGAATGGCATAGACATTGGGCAGATCCTCGTTCCCGGACAGCACCGTGCGGGTGATCGACCACACCGTTGCGGTGGGCACGTCCACGCGCGTCACACCGTCGGGCAGCTCGCCCTCCCAGCCGGGAAGCGCGATGGCATAAGCACCCGCCTTGTCCAGCACGGCGGCGGTGTTCGTCCACGCATCCAGAAGCTGCACATTGCAGAAGCGATCCGTTTCCGGCAGGACGTAGACCATAGGCTCTGTGCTGATGTCAAGCCATGCCTGCGAATAGACGGTATCGACGTTCGGCGTCACGACGGTGCGGAAAGAGGCGTCCGCCAGCTTTTTTACATGGTTGAACTGATTGATGGGCGCACGGCCAGTCATGGTCCCGTCCGTATTGGTCGATAAGGTTTTGGTTGCGTCGGTCAGCACCAGCGGGAACGCATAGATGTATGCCTCGCTGACCGTTTCCCACACGGCCTCAGTATCCGGTGTATCCGGCTGCGTTTTTTCGGCAGAACAGGCAGAAAGAAGCCCGCAGGAAAGCAGCGTAAGCAGCGATAGTAGAATTGCAAGTATCTTTTTCATGTTGTCCTCCTATGATTCTTTTCTGCTTTGGTTATCTCCACGGAACGGTTTGTGCGTATGGATTTACTATGAAGTCGTTTGTGATTTTCTCTTTATGGTAAACTATCGATTATTCCGCCCCTTTCTTTCTGCAAGCCTTGAAAGCTCTTTTTTGACCGCTTCGATTTGTGGGTCAAACAGCGCTCGCTCGGCAAAGATCATATAATTGTTGATGGCAAGGATCGACAGATGAACGAACGGCGCAACCTCTTCGTCTGTGCAGCCGAGGATCTCCGCAATCCTGCCCGTGTAATAAGGGTATCTTGCCGCAAGCCGCACAAGGGAAGGCTTTACCTTTTCTCCGTATTCGCGCGACACACATACGCTGACCAGAAAGCGCATGGTAGGCGACATTTTATCCGCCAGCTAACCGAGATGATCCATCAGGCTTTAGATGTCACTAATATCTTCAAACACGATGGCAAACGCAGCTTTTTCAATTCGACTGATCGCTTCCTCGGCGCAGGCAAGAACGATTTCCTCTTTGGTGGAGAAGTAATAGTAGATGCCGCCGTTTTGCAGTTTTGCCGCCTTACAGAGGTCCTTTGTCGTGGCAACGGTCAGTCCCTTTTCGACAAAGCAGTCAAGGCAGACGCCTACAAGCTCCTGTCTCTTTTCAGCTTTCTTTTCTTCCCTCAAAACACAATCCCCCAATTTCTGTGCATTATCCAATGTTTCTTATAATAGCATATCAGACTTCGCAAAATAAATCAAGTGCTTGCTTGAATAATAATTATGTTTTTTTAGGATCATAATGCTTGATCAAACATCACAACAGCCTCACTTGGCAGCTTTGGCTCCGGTATGGTTTCTACGTTGGCACCGTTCATGGCGCTGCCGTCCTGCAGGCTGGCGGTGGTGATGCGCAGGGTGGCGTTGTACTGCCCGGCCTCCAGGGGGCGGGTCAGGGTGATTTCCTCGATCATCTGCCCCGGCGGTACCTGCTTGCTGGTGTACAGCACCTCGTCCGTGTCGGACAGGACCAGCTCAAACGTGAAGTAGCAGGGGTTGCCCTCCGGGTTCAGCAGCGCCACCTGTACGGTTTGCTGGTTGGCCGGCAGGCTGATAGACGGATAGCCGGGAATCTTGATGCCGACTGCCTCGCCGCTGTCGGCGGATTTGTCCGGCAGCTGATCGCCCGACCATGCGCTGGTGCCCTGCTCCAGATCCGGGGTGAAGGTGTCCTGCTGTTGGCTGCGGGAAAGCTTCATGCCCGCCAGTACCGCTGCCACAATGATCACCACCGCCGCGATAATACCGATTACAATGTGTTTTTTCTGCAGCACGATGCCACCCTGTTCCTTTTTGCTCATGGAGTGTCCCTTTCTTTGCTGTATCGGAAGTTGTTATGGTATAGCCCTATTTTTGTCATTCAAGCACTTTTTGCGGAAACGCGCAATACATCTGGGACGAATAGACATTGCATAATCATACTGACCGGTTCTAAAACAAAAAACGCCCGCACAGCGCATTTTTGCGTTGTGCGGGTTGTGCAATATTTTTGTTGTTTCGTCCCAAAATTACGTCAAGGTGCGTAAAGCCGCCTTCCGGGGGTTCACTTTTTATTACACGGGAAAAGACGGTTCGGCTTCGCCCTCCACCGGCAGCACCAGGCGGGAGCAATACCGTTTGGTTTCGATTTCGCGCCCGGTGTAGGGCGCAACAATGCCCAGCACACGCGGGTCCCCGACGGGTGTCAGACCGCGCTCCTTCACCTCGCGGCCCAGACGCAAAAATGCCTCATCCGCGCCCGCGTAGCTGCCGTAATACAGCACCGACAGGGCGCGGCAGGCCGGCAGAGTCACGGCCTCCCTGGGGGCTTTTTCGGGGCGCACGGGCACGCACACCCAAAACGGATATGGCTCGTCCGTGATATAGCCGTCCAAAAAATCCCGCCGCTGCGAGACGGTAAAAATCGGCTCGTCAGACAGGCGATACCCCCGCCGTACGCACTCGCCGTAAAAATCATACATGGCGTTGTACTTTTCGGCAATGGTGTGTCCCTCGCACAGGCGGCGGCAGCAGGTCACGGCGGGCAGCGTGAACACCTGCACCGACATGCCCGTATCCGTGCCCGCGCGCAGACGCAGTTCCTCGACCCCGCGCGCAACCTCGTGCAGGTGTTCCTCCAGTGCGGCCAGCAAAACAGCCGTCTCGCCGCCGCTGGCAAAGTAGGCAGCTATATCCTCGGTGCCAAGGCCCATGGCTTTCAGCTTTTCGATCTGCAAAATGCGGGCCACGTTGTGGTTGTCGTAATAGCGGCGTCCGCTGTCCGGCGCGGTGTAGGCGGGCGTCAGCAGACCCTTTTCCTCTAAGCGCAGCAGCGTGCTGCGGGACAGGCTGCAGGCGCGGGCGGCCTCGGTAATTTGAAACAGCTTTTTCGCATCTTCCGGCATGGCGCAAATCTCCTCAAAAAAAGTGCTTGCTTCGTTCAGGGGTGGACGGGTTATACTGCCATTATACGAGATACAGCGCCGCTGTCAAGACCTGCGCGGCGCAAGGAAGTGGGGGTTCAATACCTTGACGCGGTGGAAACGGATTTTGTGTGCTGCGCTGTGCCTGTGCGTACTGTGCGGCATTGCGGTGGTGGGCGCTTCGGCGGCCGCCGCCCTGCCCATAAAATTTTCCACAGAGGGCAAGGTCTACCAATACGCTGTAAGCAAGAAGGACCCCGACACCGTGACCTATGGTGCAAGCTCCCCCGCTGCCGCCGCGGGTTCCGGCAGTGCCTCTCTGTCCGGCGGCGGTATAAGCGTCAGCCTTGACACCGGGTACAACAAAAACTTCAAGCTGTGCTATAAGGAAATTCCCGTCACGGTTACAGTCCCCGCCAACACGACCTACACCGTAACGTTTGATATTGCGCTGAACGGGACGTACACCCGTTCCAGCGCAAGAGCGGAAGCGAAGGCTTCTTTTCAGGTAGTGTATCTGGGGGATGTTTCCGCTGCCAACACGGCGACGGTATTTTATCCGTGCATACCAGACAGAAATACGATAAAAACGACGATTGGCGGCAGTGATGCAAATACCAATATCGTTCAGAAAATGATGGGGAAAGACGGCAGTAAAACCACGCCCGTAAGCCTTTCTGCAACCAAAAGCTTCGACTTTGTCAACACCACAAGAAGTACAAAAGATATTACCAAATATTTCGGCGTCTGGATTGCGGGCACCTACGGCAGCCGCTACAGCAATCAGGCAAAGGCTACCTGTACGGTCACGCCCGCGTCTTACCTCGTAACTTTTGATCCCAACGGCGGCAGGGTCAGCCCGGCAAGCACAGCGGTGACCATCGGCAAAAAATACGGCCCACTGCCCACACCCAACCGCACAGGCTACAGCTTTGACGGCTGGTATACCAAAGAAATCGGCGGCACAAAAGTAACCGAAACCACCTACGTCGGCACAAATCCACCCGCCACACTGTATGCCCACTGGATAGCCAAGAAATATCTGGTAGTCTTTAATGCCAACGGCGGCAAGATCAACACGACAAGCGGACAAGTCAGCACGAAAACTGACACAGTAACCTACGGCAGCAAATACAATTCCCTGCCCACACCCACCCGCACAGGGGGCTACAACTTTGACGGCTGGTATACCGATCAAACCAACGGCACCAAGGTAACCAGTGCCACCACCGTTACCACCACCAAAGACCATATCCTGTACGCCCATTGGTCTTTGATCCCGGCCAAGGCCCCTTACGATGTCAAATTGAAGATGGACGAGACCAGCGTCTATGGCAAGAGCAGTTTTTACCGTTTGAGTTACGGTTCCACCGAACAACACGCCACGGAAATAACCTGGTATACCTGTGATGATGAAGAAGGCAAAAACGGAAAGCCTCTCACCGATGAAAACGGAGACCCCACCGACCCCAAAACCCCCACCGCAGGGGTGCATTACTATTACGCGGTGGTCACGGCCACACGCATAGACAACGGCCAGAAAGCCAGCAAAGAAAGCAATGTGGCCCATGTAACGGTGACAAAAGCCACCCCGACAATCAGAACAAAGCCAACGGCTGCCGCGCTGGACCTGGCTGTGGGCAACACCCTGGCTTACAGCGCCCTGACCGGCGGCACGGCCAAAAACAACAACATCCGCTCCGGACCCAACGACGTGGCGGGCCGCTTTGTGTGGAAGGACGATACGGTCAAGCCGCCCCGCAACGGTGGACGATATGCCGTTGTTTTTCAGCCGGACGACACCAACAACTACACAACCGCCGAAACCACGGTGTATGTCAACGTGACCTGCAGCCACAAATTCGGCGCATGGAGCGCCGGAAGGCGCACCTGTGCAGTCTGCGGCGAGGTAGAAACACGCACCAACACCGTCACCGTCACATGGGGCGAGCTGGTCTACACCTACACCGACGGGGCGTGGAACCCCGCCACACACGCCTATGACATCGGAGGCGGCTGGGCACCGAACCGCAAAAACGGCGATGTCATCACCGTGCAGAATGAGGGCGCAAACGAAGTCCGCGTGTGGTTCCAATACACACAAACCGACACGGCAATCGGCGGCAGCTTTGCCGACAGAGACGGAGACACCGTCAGCCTGATTGCCCTGCCGATAAGCAGGACAAAAACCGTGCGGCTGTGCCTGACAGGCCGCCCTGACAAAACACTGAACAACACAAAAATCGGGTCGGTAACAGTCCGACTGGAGGGGGGAGATTGATGGAAAACACAGACAAAAAACGCAAAAAGCGGTGGCTGCTGCTGTTGCTTTTGTTGCTGCTGTTGCTGCTTGGTGTGCTGTTTTTCCGCAAAAAGCCGCAAACGGACCCCGCCCCCGCGCCGGAATCCTCGGTATCGACGTCCTCCGGCGGCGGCACGGTGTCGCTGACCTATTCCGATGCGGCAAGTATCGACTTAACCGCCGGGCAGGTCACGCTGCTGTTTGCCAACCCCGAAAAGTCCGGCTGGGACGCCACGGTCTGCCTGGTCGTCGGGGAGCGTGAGGCGGCACGATCCGACCTGCTGGCCCCCGGCGAGCAGGTCACCCAGCTGCCGCTTTTGGACGGCGCCGAAAAAGACATGGCGGCAGGCAGCTGCAGCGGCACGCTGAAGGTATCGTTCTACCACCCGCAAACCGGCGCCAAGGCTATGCTGGACGCCGAAATTCCCGTAACCGTCACCGTAACGGGCTGACCCCCGCACGGACGACATAGGGCAATGCCCGTACAATTTTTCAGGAAGGATGAAAAACAATGATGAAGAAAAAAACAGCTCTGGTACTTACCCTTGCTATGGTGTTCTCTCTGGCACCCCTGTCTGCCTACGCGGAAACGATCACCACAGGCGGCGGCACAGCCAGCCACGATGTAAAGGCAACCTATAGGGCAGATTCGTCCGGCGGCGCGGGCGGCCCGGTGTACAGCGTGGACATCACCTGGGGCGATATGGCGTTTACCTATACGGCGGAAGCCGGTATTTGGGACCCTTCCACCCACAAAACCACCGACGCCGAAGGCGGTGTCTGGACGGTAGACAATGAGGGCGGCAACACGATCACCGTGACCAACCACTCCAACACGGGCGTTACGGCAGCGTTCAGCTATGCGGCAGACGCTGGCTTTGAGGGCATCACCGGCACCTTCGACAACGCATCGCTCAATCTGGAAACCGCCGTCGGCACGACTGTGGAGGCAGCCCCCAAGGCCACGGCCTCACTGTCTCTGAACGGCGCATTGGGCAGCACCACCGCCGACAACGCCAAAATCGGCACCATCACCGTGATGCTGAACTGAGCGCCGCATTCCTGCGACGGATGTCCCGGACTGCCGCCCCTTGGCCCCCCTACACTCTCTTGCCTGTTGCATGTGTAGGGGCGACCCTTGGTCGCCCGCCGACTTGGCGCAGCAACGCATTTCCCGGGACAGTTTTCTTGCAAAACAAACGGGCACGGGCGAGCAATGCTCGCCCCTACAATGCACTCTTTCAAAACGCAAAAAGGGATGCCGCATTCGCGGCATCCCTTTGCTTGTAGAAAAAGCCTGTTACCGGAAGATTTGTAGGGATGGGTCTATCTCCGCGCTAAGAGCCGCCGCTGTGCGGCGGTTGCACTCCGAAACGCGCCTGCGGGCGCAGTGACCCATCCGCACATCTGGCCGCGCGCAGCGCATAAAATCGCGCCGAATGGCGCGCGGTTTTCTCGTCGCGTCGTGCTTTTGGCGAGGCAGCACGGAACGGTCAAGACCGTTCCCTACAAATCTACCGAAAGTTTGCAATATTCCCATTAAGTTTTTCGTCAGTCCAGGGGCGGCCAATGGCCGCCCCTACCTATTTAATATAGGCCGGACAGGCTCAGCTGGTACCCTGTGCGGATTTCTGCCGGGCACTTTTGCGGTACTCATTGGGTCTGGTGCCTTCGATCTTACGGAAGCATTTGGAAAAATAAGCCAAAGAGCCGAAGCCGATCTGCTCGGCGATTTGGGTCAGGCTGAAATCGGTGCTGGTAAGCAGCGCTTTGGCCTCGGTAATGCGGCGCTTCATCAGGTAGTCGATGGGGGAGACCTTATACTCGTTCTTGAACGAGTGGGACAGGTAATATTTGTTTACGTGGGCAATCTCCGCCAGCTTGTCCAGGGTAATGCTTTCACTGTAATTTTCATCGATATATCGTTTTGCAGTGGCACATTCCTTGCTCTCGGCGGGCGGCGCGGTGAGACGCAGCGAAACCGACGCCATACGCACGATCCTGACAAGCAGCACCTCGGTCAGGTCCTGGCAGACCATCTCGCAGCCGTCCTCCCGCGCGTCGATTTCCCGCAGCAGCAGCTGCATCAGGCTCAGCAGCTCCTCCCGCTGGGGACCGCATTTCAGCATCGTGTAGCCGTGGTCCTTCTGGTCAAACAAAATTTCAATGCCCTCGATGCCCAGCACAATGTATTCCAGCGGGTTTGCCTGGTAGCTCAACTCGGTGTGCAGGGTGCGGGGGTTCACAATGACCATGTCGTCCGGGGCAACGTCCAGCATTTTGCCTTCGACGTTGAACTGACCGCGTCCATCCACGCAGTAGAACACTTCGGTGCAGGAGTGGGTATGCGGCACCGAGTTCCAGTCCCCGCCGAAGCGGCTCTTGCTCACGTACAGCAGGCGGATGGCCTCCCGCGGGGGAACGTCCATATTGAATTCATACCGTGTGTTCATAGGCGGTGCGCCTCCGAATGACAAAATATTTACAAAAAATCCAAAGTATTTGGAGCAATATCGTTACATAATTAAGCAAGAACGGAAAAGTAAAAAACCGCAGGGCATTTCCGGTTCCGCCCTTATTATATACGCATTTGGGGCGCATGGCAAGAGCTTTCCATAAAAAATCACGATGCAAAACAGATTATCGGCACGTTTCGCTGCAAGCAGGCCCAAAACCGGCAAGCTGCACAAAGAAAAGTCTTACTTTTTGTGCAGCTTTTTCTTTATTTCCTGATGTTGCCGCCGATATTCGAAAACAAAGCAAGATAGTACAAATGCGCAACAATATACCTACTGTTCAAAGAGAGCAGAAACAAGTATGATGATGTCAATGAAACGATGCCTGCCGTGGCAGACAAAACGGACAGAGAAGGGATTATGAAGATGGAGCAGACCGGAAGATTGACACTTCCCACAGACGCAGATGTGGTTGCGGAGACCCTGCGGCTGAAGAATCTGTTGGGCGCGGATGCCCTGCGCGACTGCGACGGCACCGAAATGCCGAAGGAGCTGCTGACGGACCCCGCCAAAAAGTACGCTACCTATTATACGACCCGCAAGGACAACGCCTGGGCGGAAGCAAACCCCGACGAGGTCCAGCAGGAGTATCTTATCAGTGACCGACACACGGCGCGCGGCACGAAGCTGCGCATTCATCTGATGGACGGCTTCCACACCCAGCAGCTCAAGGTCAACACGCTGGATGACCCCAAGCGCTGGTGGGAGGTCATTGACCGCACGACGGGCGAGGTCGTCCCCACCGACAAATGGTTCTTCGACGAACCGACAGGCGAGGTCGAGATCGAAACCGTCCCCTATCACGAGTACACCGTCAGCTTTCTGGCGTTCCTGATCTGGGACCCCGTACACATGTACAATTTCCTGACCAACGACTGGAAGGATACGCCGCACCAGCTGACCTACGATGTGCGCCAGCCCAAGACGCAGGCCTATGTAAAAGAAAAGCTGCGCCGCTGGTGCGAGGCCAACCCCCACATTGATGTGGTGCGGTTCACGACCTTCTTCCATCAGTTCACGCTGACCTTTGACGACCAGAAGCGCGAGAAATTCGTCGAATGGTTCGGCTACAGCGCCAGCGTCAGCCCCTACATTCTGGAAAAATTTGAAAAGTGGGCAGGGTACAAGTTCCGCCCCGAGTTCATTGTGGATCAGGGTTACCACAACACGATGTTCCGCGTGCCGAGCAAGGAGTTCCGCGACTTCATCGAGTTCCAGCAGCAGGAGGTCTGCAAGCTGGCCAAGGAGATGGTCGACATCGTCCACTCCTACGGCAAGGAAGCGATGATGTTCCTCGGCGACCACTGGATCGGCACCGAGCCCTACGGCAAGTATTTTGCCTCCATCGGGCTGGACGCCGTGGTCGGCTCCGTCGGCAGCGGCGTTACGCTGCGGATGATCTCCGACATCAAGGGCGTCAGGTACACCGAAGGCCGTCTGCTGCCCTACTTCTTCCCCGATGTGTTCACCGAGGGCGGCGACCCGATCGGTGAGGCCCGCACCAACTGGATGAAGGCCCGCCGCGCGATTTTGCGCAGCCCGCTGGACCGCATCGGCTACGGCGGTTACTTAAAGCTCGCCAGCAATTGGCCCGGCTTTATCGACGAGATTCAAAACGTGGTCGGCGAGTTCCGCCAGATCCACGAAAATATGCAGGGCACAAAGTCCTACGTTGCCCCGTTCAAGGTGGCCATCCTCAACTGCTGGGGCGGCCTGCGCAAGTGGATGAGCAATCAGGTGCATCACTCCATTTACCACCGTGAGACCTACTCCGCCGAGGGTGTTCTCGAATGCCTGAGCGGCATGCCGTTTGACGTGGAGTTCATCGACTTCGATGACATTCGCAGCGGCATCCCCAAGGACATCGGCGTCATCATCAACGTCGGCGATGCGTACACAGCCTTCAGCGGTGCCGAGAACTGGATCGACGAAAAGGTCGTGACCGCCATCCGCAAATTTGTGGACGAGGGCGGCGGCTTCATCGGCGTGGGCGAGCCCACCGCCTGCCAGCATCAGGGGCGGTACTTCCAGCTGTCCGACGTGATGGGTGTGGACCGCGAGATGGGTTTCTCGTTAAGCACCGACAAATACAACACCTGCGACCCGCACCACTTTATCCTGGAGGATATTGACACCGCCGTTGATTTCGGCGAGGGCACGAGCCGCATCTACGCGCAGGGCAAGCACTATCAGATCCTGGCGCAGGACGGCGAGTACAGCCAGTTGGTCGTCAACGAGTACGGCAAGGGCCACAGCGTCTACTTTGCCGGGCTGCCCTACTCCCCGCAGAACTGCCGCATTTTGCTGCGCGCCATCTATTACGCCGCCGGTATGCCGGAGGAGATGAAGCACTACTACGTGACCAACGTCGATACCGAGGTCACGGTATTCCCCGAAACGAAGCGCATCGCGGTCATCAACAACGCAGATGCCGAGGAAAAGACAGACCTGTACATCAAGGGGCATCTGATCGACAGCCTGACGCTGGCCCCGCGCGAGATGCGCTGGGTAGACGATGCCGAATAACACCCGATAATTTATGCCCCGCCGTGGGACATACGTTATACAGCCAAAGAATGGAGAAACATTTTTAAGGAGGAAACCCCCATGAAAAAGAAGAATGCAGCAGCCCTTATGGCGGCAGCTATGGCAGCATCCCTGCTGGTCGGCTGCGGCGGCGGTGCCGCTTCCAGCAGCGCAGCTGCCTCTACCGCCGAGAGCACCCCTGCCGAATCCACCGCGGAATCCACTGCCGCCGACACCACCGCTGACGGCGACGAGACCCTGACCGTATGGGCATGGGACCCCAACTTCAACATCTACGCCCTGAAGCAGGCGGAGGCCATCTACCAGAAGGACCACCCCAACTTCAAGCTGAACATTGAAGAAAACGTCTACAGCGACATCGAAACCAAGCTCATCACCGCTGCCACCAGCGAGGATTACAGCACCCTGCCTGATCTTTTCCTGATGCAGGACTATTCCTACCACAAGATGGTCGCCAACTTCCCCGGTATCTACACCGACCTGACCGACTCCGGCTTGGATTGGGACAAGTTCTCCGGCGGCAAGCTGGCTGATTCTACCGTCGATGGCCACCACTACGGTCTGCCCTTCGACAACGGCGCTTCCGTCATGGCGGTTCGTTCCGATATGATCGAGAATGCCGGTCTGACCGTCGACGACTTCAAGGATCTGACCTGGAGCGAGTTCGAGGAGAAGGCGCAGAAGGTCGTGGACGCCAACGGCGTGCCGATGCTGACCTCCTCCGGCGGTTCCGAGCTGATCATCGAGATGATGCAGTCTGCCGGTGCCTCCCCTGTTGTGGACGGCGAGGTCAAGATCGCCGACAATGCCGCACTGAAAGAGTCCCTGACCGTCTACAAGGACATGGTCGACAAGGGCATTCTGGCCGAGTACACCGACTGGGACCAGTACATTGCTTCCATGAATGACGGCAAGGCTGCCGGCGTCATCAACGGCTGCTGGATCATGTCCAGCGTGCAGGCTGCCGCGGATCAGTCCGGCAAGTGGGCTATCGTGAATATGCCCAAGCTGGACGGTATCGACGGTGCCACCAACTACGCAAACTGCGGCGGCGCAAGCTGGGCCGTTTCCTCCAACTGCAAGAACACCGAGCTGGCCTTCGACTTCCTGAAGAGCACCTTCGGTTCCAGCGTCGAGCTGTATGACGATCTGCTGCCCAACGCCGGTGCGATCTCCAGCTACCTGCCCGCTGCCGAGAGCGACGTCTACAACCAGCCCTCCGAGTTCTACGGCGGTCAGACCGTTTACAAGGACATCGTTGAGTTTGCAGGCAAGGTCCCCGCATTCGACTGCGGCGCTTACTACTCTGACGTGCGCAGCGCCCTGACCGATGCCGTCACCAACGTCGTCCAGAACAACGCCGACATTGACAGCGAGATGCAGAACGCCCAGGATACCGTGGAGTTCAACATCGCTGGCTAAGCAAAACATGACACACACTGTGTCCGGTTACAACTGAGAATTTGCCAAGGGCACGGTTTGCATCTGATACGTCCGCTGCAAGCCGCGCCCTTGCTTTTGTGGCAAAATAGGAGACACTACGATGAAGAAAAAAGGACTGAATATGGAGCAGAAGCGCAGCCTGACGGGTTGGGCCTTCCTGCTGCCGGCAGCACTCCTGATATTTGTATTCTGCTTTTACCCCATGGTGCAGGCGCTGATCCTTTCGTTCCAGAAAGGCACCGGCAGCGCTGTACAGCCTGCGGGCTTTGCCAACTACGTGCGCATTTTAAAGGATGCCACGTTCCAGCAGTGCCTGTTTAACACGATTTTCTATTTCGTGATCCAGGTGCCCATTATGCTGATCCTGGCATTGATCCTGGCGCAGCTGCTCAACAGCCCGGACATCAAGGGCAAGGGCATCTACCGCACGATGATTTTCCTGCCCTGCGCCACGTCGCTTGTCTCCTACTCGATGATTTTCAAATCCCTGTTTGCCAACGATGGTCTGGTCAACCGGGTGCTGTCTACCGTGGGCATCCCCACAGTGGATTGGTTCCAGAACGCATGGGCGGCACGCTGGGTCATCGTTATTGCGCTGGTCTGGCGCTGGACCGGCTACAACATGGTCTTTTATCTTGCCGGTTTGCAGAACATCGACTACTCGATCTACGAAGCGGCCCGCATCGACGGCGCTTCCCCGCTCCAGCAGTTTGTTCACCTGACGATCCCCCTGCTGAAGCCCACCATCCTGCTGACTGCCATCATGTCCACCTCCGGCACGCTGCAGCTGTTTGATGAGTCCGTCAACCTGACGGCGGGCGGTCCCGGCAAGGCAACCATGACACTGACCCACTATATTTATAACATCTCGTTTGTCGAGACGCCCAAGTTCAACTATGCGGCGGCGCTGTCGGTGTTTATCCTTGTGGTCGTGGCAGTGCTGTCTGCCATCCAGATGAAAGTAGGTGATAAGCGTGACTAAGGGTAAAAAGATTCTGGCGCACGCTGTGCTGATTTTGGCCAGCTTCCTGTCTGTGTTCCCGCTGTACTATATGCTGTGCGGCGCGACGAACACCAGCATTGATGTCGTGCGCGGCAAGCTGATCCCCGGCACCTATCTGGTAGAAAACTTCAAGTCGCTGGTTGCCAACCAGAATCTGGGGCTGGCAATGGCAAACTCCTTCCGCAACGCCATCCTGATGACACTCATCACGCTGCTGGTCTGCTCCATCGCGGGCTATGGCTTTGAAATTTACCACGATAAGGCGAAGGACGCCCTGATGAGCGTTCTGCTGCTGGCGATGATGCTGCCGTTCGTGGCCATTATGATCCCCCTGTTCAAGATGATGTCCCACTGGGGGCTTGTCAACAGCTGGGCGGCGTTCGTGCTGCCGTCCATCTCGACGCCGTTTATGATTATGCTGTTCCGGCAGGCATCGCGTTCCTTCCCCAATGACATTATTGAAGCGGCGCGTCTCGACGGTTTGAGCGAGATCGGCATCTTCTTTCGGATGTTTGTCCCCATCATGCGCTCTACCTACGGCGCGGCGATGACTGTCACGTTTATGAACGCATGGAACAGCTACCTCTGGCCGAAGATCGTATTCCAAAGCAACGCATCCATCACAATGCCGATGCTGGTCGCAAACCTCAAGAGCGGCTACAGTGTGGACTACGGTATGCTGATGCTGGGCGTTCTGATCTGCACGCTGCCCACCGCGATCATCTTCCTCTGCCTGCAGAAGAGCTTTGCCAACGGCATCACGGGTGCAGTCAAGTGATGGACGAACGAACCTACTGCCTGACGCCGGAGCAGTGGCGTCACGCCAAAGCCTGCCTGACGCTGGCAAAGCGCTGGGGGCTGATCGGCGACGACAGCCCCGAGGCGCTGGAACGCCGCCGGGCGGCCAAAAACGCACAGGCGGAAAGAGCGGAGCAGGACGGCAAGCCCGTGTACGGCACGCGGCGCTTCTCTGCCCCTGCCTACCTGCAATATGAGCTGACCCGCTTCAAGCTGGATTTCGCGGAGCCGTGCGAAAAGATCCGTGCGCTGGGTATCTGCCCGGATTTCACCGATGCACAGACCCGCGCCTGGTATGACGCGAATCCGGATCTGTTCACGCGGTACGCCGGCGACAGCTTCCCCTATGAGGAAGTAAAGCAAATCATCGAAAAGCGGATGCGGGAGGAGGTGTACGACAGCCTTGTGCAAGACCTATTACGTGGACCCGCAGACAGGCCGTGACACCAACGACGGCCTGACGCCGGAAAAACCGCTGGCCACACTGTTTGCCGTCAACCGGCTGGCCCTGGCCCCCGGTGACACGGTGCTGCTGAAATGCGGCAGCGTGTTTGAAAAGCAGTTCCTGCACCTGCGCTGCTGCGGCAAAAAAGACAGCCCCATCACGATTGCCGCCTATGGCGAGGGGCCCGCGCCGCGCATTGACGCCGACGGGCAGGGGCTTTGGTATCAGGACTATGGCTGCGCACTGGACGCACCCACCCATGTGTACCGCGGGTATGTATCCTCCGCCGTGCTGCTGTATGATGCAGCCTATGTCACGGTGCGTGATCTGGAACTGACGAACCGCGCCGACGCTGTCATCGGCGAGCAATATTCCCAGCCGGACAAGCTGGAGCGCACCGGCGTGGCTGTGGTTGCGAAGGACAGGGGCACGCGCTGCGGCATCACACTGCAAAACCTGCTGATCCATGATGTACACGGCAACGTGTACGACAAGCACATGAACAACGGCGGCATTTACATGACCGCCTTGCAGCCCGCAGATGAGACCGCTACCGGCGCGGCACGCTTTGCCGATGTGCTGGTCGAGGGCTGCTATGTGGCCCATGTCAGCCGCTGGGGAATTGCAGTGGGGTATACCTACGCCCATGCGCAGTTCCGGGGTGCCGAGCTGGCAGAAAAAGCCTTTTTGCAGTACGGTCACGAGAATGTCGTTCTCCGTGATAACTACGTGAAAGCGGCGGGCGGCGACGGCCTGACGGTCATGTACGCCCTGCGCCCGCTGGTCGAGCACAACACGGCAGACTCCGTCGCCTGCGAGATGAACGACCGTGTTTATCGGGAGCCGGGCAATCGCATGGGCAAGGTGGCCGCCGCCATCTGGCCGTGGAAATGCAAGGATGCGCTGCTGCGCTGCAACGAAGCCGTTGACACGCGGCTCAATCAGGACGGCATGGCCTACGATGCCGACTCCGGCGACGGTACGGTGTACGAGCACAACTACAGCCGCATGAACGAGGGCGGCTGCGTGATGTTCTGTTTGGAGGAGGCCATCCACAACACCTTCCGCGGCAACGTCAGCTACGACGACCTCGGCGGCACAATCAGCCCTTCCCAGAACCCGGATGCCCTTTTGGAGCATAATACCTTTTATGTGCGTGACGGCGTGCCCTTCGTGCGCGCCCGCATGGATGGAGGCAGCTACACCGAGAAGGATGATACGATCCTCCCGCTGCCCTAAAAAGCACCAAAACACCCCCCGCCCCGGATGTCGAATCTTTCAGCATCCGGGGCGGATTTTTGTACGCATTTTGCCCGTTCGGGCGGGGTTTGCGCAAATGTCGAATGTATGGTAAAATACAGGTAAAATCAGCTTTTTGGGGGTCATCTTATGGGCATTGTAGTCATCGGTGCGGTCTTTGTGGACATCAAGGGGTATCCGCTGTCCACCTATATCCCGGGCGGGCGCAACGCGGGCCGGGTCGAGCAGGTCCACGGCGGCGTATGCCGCAACGTGGCGGAGGACATTGCCAATGTCGAGCTGCGCCCCACCTTCGTCAGTCTGGTGGACGACACCGGCTCCGGTCAGGACGTCATTGACAAGCTGGCCCGGCACAAGGTCAACACCCGCTACATTCAGCGCATGCCGGACGGCATGGGCACCTGGCTGGCCGTGTTCAACAACGACGGCGATGTCTGCGCCGCCATCTCGAAGCGGCCCGACACGACGCCGCTGACCGCATTATTAAAGGAAAAGGGCGACGAGATCTTTTCCGACTGCGACGGCATCGCCATCGAGTTTGATCTGGAGAAGGAGACCGTCAAGCAGATTTTGCACTTCGCCAAAAAGTACCGCAAAAAGGTCTACGCCGCGGTCTCCAACATGAGCATTGCCATGGAGCGCCGCAGCCTCCTGCAGGAGATCGACTGCTTTGTCTGCAACCAGCAGGAGGCCGGGCTGATGTTCTCCGACGATTACGACCACCTGACGCCGGACGAGATGCGCGCCACGCTGGCCTCCAATGTGCGCAGCGCCAACATTCCCTGCATGGTCGTGACGATGGGCGAGCAGGGCGCCGTCTACGCCCGCGCCGACGGTGAGAGCGGCATGGTGCCCGCCAAGAAGGTCGATGTCATCGACACCACCGGCGCGGGGGATGCTTTCTTCGCCGGGACGGTCATCGGCCTGACCTACGGCAAGACGCTGGCCGAGGCCTGCGAGATCGGCAGCCGCCTGGCCGCATCGGTCATCTGCATTTCGGAGAATGTCTGCCCGCGGTTCCGCCCGCAGGAGTTCGGGCTCGATGTGCCGGTCACAGACTGATTTTTTCGGTTTTTGGCACACATTTCCCTTATTTTGCCATTTTTCCGATTTCGCACATTTTGCCTTTTTAGCAGTTTTCTATCCGCACATTTTCGGCTTATATGGCCATTTCAGTGCATTTCAGTATCGGAATTTTACGCACAGTTTTTCGAAAATTCAAAATATTTAGTTACTGTATAACCAAACATGAAAACAGACAACCTCATCCCCGCAGCCCCGCTTGACCGGCGGGAGCTTGCACCCGGCGTGCAGCTCTGCTTCACCCGGCTGGACGCGCCGCTCTGCCCGCCCCCGCTGGACTGGCCGCGGCTGCTCGTCTTTGACTTCTGCCGCAGCGGACGACGCGCCATCCCGGACGGCGCACAATATGCCATCGTGACGGAGGGTCATGCCGCCGTCAGCTTTGCTGTGCCCGGTGCGGACTTCTACCTGCCCGGCAGCCAGTACGAGGCGCTGCAGCTTTTCATTGACCCCGACGCCGTGCAGGCGGACAGCTTTTTGACGCTGATGGGGCTGGAAATAGGCGGCATCGCGGATTATTTCTGCCGCGGCGGCGTCCACTGCTGCCTGATGAGCGACGCCATCACGGCCATTGTGGACGAGGTCTGGGACGACGCCGCCTACGCCGCCCCCGGCGAGCTGCGCTATGCCGCCGTGCGGCTGCTGTATGAGCTGCTGCGCCTGCCCGACGAGGCCGACACGGCCCGCTGCCCCGCGCGGCAGGTCGAATGCGTGCGCGAGGCCGAGACGCTGGTCCTGCAGGACCTCTCGGTCCGCCGCCCAGCCCGGGAGCTGGCCGACCATTTTGGTTTGAGCGAGAGCGGCTTCAAGCTGTACTGCCAGAACGTGCTGGGCGAGGGGTATCTCGCCTACTTCCGCCGCCGCCGGCTCGAAAGAGCCGCCGAGCTGCTGCGCACGACCCCCCAGCGGGTGCAGGACATCGCCGCCCGGGTCGGCTACGAGAGCCAGGGCCGCTTTGCCCAGGCGTTCTACGACCAGTTCCGCCTGACCCCGCTGGAATACCGGCGCTTGTCGAAGTAGCTCCCTCGCAGAGGGAGGCAAGAAAGCCACGACCCGAAAGGAGCGGAAAATTGAACAACATCACGCGCTCGATTTTCCGTGCCATTCATGAGGGGCGGTGGTTGAGCATTGAATACAAAAACCAACAGACCCAGCAGACCAAATACTGGGTCGCTATCCGCGGGCTGAACCCCAGGACCCGCACCCTGAACGTTGACGGGCTGCATCTGGGCAAATTAAGCGTGCAGGCGCTCGACCATATCAGCATTGACCGCATCCAGACCGCCGAGGTCGTCGACGGCTCGTGGTGCCCCGTCAACCAGACGCTCATCGACGACATCCGCGACAACCCCGGGCGGTACGCGGCGCTGTTTGACAACGCCGCCAACCTGCGGGTGCTGGACTATCTGGCCGCCTGCAACCGGCTGGACGCCACGCCCTACCAGTCCAACTACAGCCTGATCCATCAAATTGATGCCGACTGCTTTGCCGATTATAAGGAGGACACGCTGGAGCTGACCGACGACCAGTTCCGTGAGCTGGTGGGCCGGTTCCAGCGCCGGGTCGAGGACCGCCGCCAGAACGCCGCCCGCCCCAGCCTGCCCACGCTGGGGCTGAACCTTATCAGTATTGACACCCGGCAGGGGCTGTACGTGCTGGCCTACCGCCCGCTGCGGCTCGACGTAAAAAAGCGCGCCCTGCGGGCCGAGGCGGAGCCGGTCATCTGCCGGGAGTTCACCGTCAACGGCAGCAAGCTGAGCATCCATCAATTTCTGGATGCTGACGACTATACGCTGCTGGACGAGTTCACGAAGCACGCCGAGACCATCAAGGACCGCATCACCCGCAGCAACCCGCGGGTGCGGGTCGATGACCTGCCCTACCTCGTCGCCATCAGCCGCGACTGCCCCGTGGACTTGGAGCATGAGTACCGCGGCATCCTTACTATGTTCGAGGACCCCTCCGGCGAGACGGCCACCGCCCCGCTGCGGGCCTTCTTCGGTGAGATGACCGCCAAGCCGCGCCGCCGCAAGTCCTACCCGCTGGCGCTGCTGAACAACAAGGTCAATCTGGACCAGCTGCTGGCCATCAACAACGCCATGCGCTACCCGCTGGCCTACGTGCAGGGCCCGCCGGGCACCGGCAAGACCAACACCATCGTCAACACGCTGACGACGGCGTTTTTCAACGAGCGCACGGTGCTTTTTTCCAGCTACAACAACCATCCCATTGACGGCGTTGTGGAAAAGCTGCAGGCCGTCACCTACCACGGCCAGACCGTGCCGTTCCCGATCCTGCGCCTTGGCAACAACGAGAAAACCGCCGAGGCCCTGCGCACCATCGACCAGCTGTTTGAGCAGTGCAAAAAAATCCCCGTGCCGGAGCGGCTGCTGGACAAAAACCACGCGGACCGCACGGCCCGCGCCAAACAGCTGACCGCCCTGCTGGAACGGTATGAGCGCATCCTTGATTTGCGGGAGCGGCGGGAGACCATCCGGCGCCTGCTGGACGCCCGCGGCCAGATGAACTTCCAGTACGAGCTGCAGGCCGGGCAGCTGCCGCAGGTGGACCGTGAGCTGGCCGCCTACGGCAGCATCGACTCTGCCGACGCGCTGGCTCTGCTGGACCGCAACGAGGACGAGCTGCTGCGCTACCTCTACTACACCTCGGCCCGCTGCATCCGCCGGTTGGAGGAGCCGAAATATAACGATTTAATGAGCATCGTCCACAGCCCCGACACCGACAAGGAGCGGGTCACGCAGTTCAACAAGTACCTCTCGGAGCCGGAAAACCTGAAAAAGCTGCTGCGCGTCTTTCCCATTGTGGCCACGACCTGCATCTCCGCCCACCGTCTGGGCGACCCGGAGCCGAGCTTTGACATGGTCATCATGGACGAGGCCAGCCAGTGCAGCACGGCCATGTCGCTTGTGCCCATCCTGCGCGGGGCGTCGCTGATGCTTGTGGGCGACCCGCAGCAGCTCTCGCCTGTCATTCTGCTGGACCCCGCCGACAACCGCACGCTGCGCCGCCGCTACGGTGTCACGCAGGAGTACGATTACATCGAAAACTCGATCTACAAATGCTTTCTGGCCTGCGACGCCGTCAGCGACGAGACGCTGTTGAGCTACCACTACCGGTGCAGCCCCAAGATCATCGAGTTCAACAATCGCAAATACTACAACCACAAGCTGCACATTGCCAGCCGCGAGACCGACCCCACGCCGCTCGTCTATGTGGACGTGCCCAACGACACCACCGACGAGAAAAACACCGCCCCGCAGGAGGTGCGCCGCATCGAGGCATACCTGACCGCGCACCCGGACAAGCAGGTGGGCATCATCACGCCGTTTGCGAAGCAGCGCGCCGCCATCGAGGCCATGCTGCGCGCGAAGCACTTTGAGAACGCCGCCTGCGGCACGGTGCACGCCTTTCAGGGCGACGAGAAAGACGTGGTCATCTTCTCCCTGGCGCTGACCGACCAGACCCGCCCGCGCACCTACGACTGGCTGAAAACGAACAAGGAGCTCATCAACGTGGCGACCTCCCGTGCGCGGGAGCAGCTGGTCATCCTCTCGAATCAGGCCGCGCTGGACCGCCTGCACGCCGACAGCACCGACGACGATATTTATGAGCTGGTGCAGTACGTGCGCAAAAACGGCCAGTCCGAGGTGACCGAGAAGCCCGCCGCCAGCCGTGCGCTGGGCATCAAGCCCTACAGCACCAAGACCGAGGATGCCTTTTTGGAAAATCTGAACCACGCGCTAGACAACGCCTTCCTCGACGGCAGCCGCTGCACGGTCCGCAAGGAGGTGCCCATCGCGCAGGTGTTTGAGGATAACCCCGGCTGCGCCGACCTTTTCTACACCGGGCGGTTCGACTTCGTCGTCTACCAGCGGGAGGGCCGCCGCCTGATGCCGATTTTAGCCATCGAACTGGATGGCCGCGAGCACCGCGACGACCCCGCCGTCCAGCGCCGTGACCGCAAGAAGGACCAGATCTGCCGCGAGCACGGCTTTGAGCTGATCCGCGTCGAGAACAGCTACGCGCGGCGGTATAATTATATCAAGAGTATTTTGATAAATTACTTCCGCAAGGTGTCGTAGCACCCGCAAGCGGGCTCTGCCCTCTCATCCCAGCGTAAAACCGAAAAGTCCTGCCTCCCTTTCCCGGAGACAGGACTTTTTCCTTTTTACCGCCAGTGAAACGTAACCATGCCGTAAATATAAATAAACAAAATCGCACCCGGCACAAAATACCTAAAAATCGGCTTCATCCAGGGGCGGATCTTCAGGCCCCTGCCGGTGTTGGCTTCGGCCGCAAAATTGTCCCAGCCCCAGCCAAAGCGGTTGCAGCAGAACAGCGCCAGCACCAGCGACCCCAGCGGCAGCACATTGTTGCTGACGATGAAGTCCCAGAAGTCCAGCCACGCGCTGCCCGGCGCAAACGGCTGGAAGTGCAGCACGCTGTAGCCCAGCGCCGTCGTCAGCGCCAGCAGAAAGATGCCGACGCCGCAGACCACGCAGCCCTTCGGGCGGCTCCACCCGGTCAGCTCACGCACCATGGCAAGGATATTCTCGCAGACGCCCAGCACGGTGGACAGCGCCGCAAACACCATGAACAGGAAGAACAGCGCGCCCCACCAGCGGCCCCCGGCCATATTGCCGAACACCCCCGCCATCGTGTCAAACAGCAGACTGGGGCCTGCCGTGACCTCCAGCCCGTAGGTGAAGCACGCCGGGAAGATGATGATGCCCGCCAGCACGGCCACGAACGTGTCGAGAAAAATGACCCGCAGCGACTCGCCCATGAGCGCGTGATCCTTGCCGATGTAGCTGCCGAAGATCGCCATGCCGCCCATGCCGACGGACAGCGAGAAAAACGCCTGGTTCATGGCCGCCACGATGACCCCGCCGTCAATGGCCGAGAAATCCGGCACAAGGTAGAACCGCAGCCCCTCCGCCGCACCGGCAAACGTCAGGCTGTGCACGGCCAACACCAGCATCAGCACCAGCAGCGCACTCATCATGTATTTGGTCACGCGCTCCAGCCCGCCCTGCAAATTAAAGCTCAGCAGCACAAACGCCGCTATAACGACCACAAGCAGATAGGTCACGTTCAGCCCGGGGTCGGCGATCATCTGCGCAAAGCCGAAATCCGCGTTCTGCCCGGTCAGGAACTTGACAAAATAGTACAAGATCCAACCCGTGACCACCGTGTAGAACGCCATGATGGCAATGTTGCCGATGAGGCTGACGACGCCGAATACGCCCCACTTATGGCCGGGCTTTTCCAGGCGCTGGTACATGGTAACGGGGCTGGCCTGGGCGGCGCGGCCCACGGCAAACTCCATGATCATGACGGGCAGGCCCAGCACCAGCAGGCAGAGGATGTAGAGCAGCATAAAGCTGCCGCCGCCATTCTGGCCGCACATCCAGGGGAATTTCCAGACGTTGCCGCAGCCGATGGCGCACCCCGCCGACAGCATGATAAAGCCCAGGCGGCTGCTCAGGCGTTCGCGTTCGTTCATAAATCAGTTTTCCCTTTCGGTAGTGATTTCCGCGCAGACAATTTCCGTGCGGCCCTGGGTGCGGAACTTGTAGCCCCAGGTGCCCGTGCCACCGCTGACGATGGCATCGCAATGGTCTGCAATGTTCTTTTTGCCGTAGTTGCGCTCATTTTTGGCAACCATGCCCACCGCACCCGCAGGCCAGACCTGCCCGCCGTGGGTGTGGCCGCTCAAAATCAGGTCCGCCCCCGCCGCGGCGGCGTTCTTAAAGTCCCGCGGCTCATGGTCGAGCCAGACCGTGTAGTGGTCGTCGGGGCCGTCGGGCATAAGCTGCGCCGCCGTGAAGCGGCTGCCGTTCGTGTACAGATAATCCTTGCGGCCCACGACGCGCACACCGCAGGGCAGCAGGACGGACGTATCCTCCAGGATGCGCACGCCCGCGGCGGCGAACCCGCGCTCCAGATCCGCGCGGCCAAAGCTCGGCTCCCGCCAGTGGTGGAACAGGTCGTGGTTGCCGAGGACGTAATACTTGCCCAGCGGCGCGTCCAGCTCGCCAAACAGCTTGCAGAAGGCGTCCAGCTCCTCCGGCTCGGTGAACTCGTCGAAAATATCGCCGGTCAGCACAAGCAGGTCGGGGTGGCAGGCCTCGATTTTTGCTTTCAGCTCCGGGATACGGGTGTGATCCATCGCCGCACAGGCGCGCGGGTGGACATCACTGACCTGCACGATGGTCAGCCTGCCGTTCGGCAGATTTTTCCGCGTTGTAAGGCTGTATTTTGTCGTACAGAGACGCAGCGCACGCCGCCGCCCCCACCACATGATAAGGCCCGTCAACAGCCACGGCGTTATGCCGTCCAGCCAGACAATACGCCAAACAGTCAGCGGTGTGCCGCCGATGCGCCGCAGCGCCAGCCCGATGGCGGTACCGATGCAGTAGAATGTCACAAGATGTCCGGCAAACACGATGCCCAGCCCGAGCGGGTCGCGGCTGATATACGCCAGCACGCCCATCAGCACAAGCGGCAGTCCGTAATACAGCACCGGCCACCGGGCCACCAGCTGTAAGGGCGGCAGCTGCAAAAAGTTCAGGTACAGCAAAGCATCCAGCGCCACCTGCCCAAGGCGCGGAAGAACGAATTGGAAGAAAGGATGATACATGGTTGATGCCTTTGTTCGGTAAGAGTGCCTCCCCCCTTGGGGGAAGTTGTCTGCGGCCCCGTCCGCAGGCGGATGAGGGGCGGAGATACCGTGATTACCCATACAGGGGATAGTCTGGCAAAGTTCGCCCCTCATCAGTCCGCTTCGCGGCCAGCTTCCCCCTCAGGGGAAGCCTTTTTAACAAAAACACCCCCGCACCTCGCGGCACGGGGGCTGAAATTTAATTTTTACTGCTCCTTCGCCTTGATGGCCGCGTCAATCGCGCGGGCAGCCTCTTTACCGGCACCCATGGCCAGAATGACCGTGGCAGCACCGGTGACAGCGTCGCCGCCGGCGTAAACCATCGGGCGGCTCGTCAGGCCGTCGGGACCGTTGGTGATCAGGCAGCCGTGCTTGTCGGCGTCCAGACCCGGCGTGGTGGAGCGGATCAGCGGGTTGGGGCTGGTACCCAATGCCATGATCATCGTATCAACGTTCAGAACGAACTCGCTGCCCTCCTTGACGATGGGGCGGCGGCGTCCGGACGCGTCCGGCTCACCCAGTTCCATCTCAACGCAGGTCATACCCTTGACCCAGCCGTTCTCGTCGCCCAGCACTTCCGTCGGGTTCGTCAGCGTCTTAAAGACGATGCCCTCCTCCTCGGCGTGCTCGACCTCCTCCTTACGGGCAGGCAGCTCGGCCATGCCGCGGCGGTAGACGATGTAGACATTCTCGGCACCCAGACGTTTGGCGCAGCGGGCAGCGTCCATGGCGACATTGCCGCCGCCGACAACGGCAACGGACTTGCTCTTCATGATGGGCGTGCGGGAATCCTCCTTGTACGCCTTCATCAAATTGACGCGGGTCAGGTACTCGTTGGCGGAGTAGACGCCGTTCAGGCTCTCGCCGGGGATGCCCATAAAGCGGGGCAGACCGGCGCCGGACGCGACATAGACGGCCTCAAAGCCGTAGTCGTTCATCAGCTCGTCGATGGTCAGGACTTTACCGATGACCATGTTCGTCTCGATGTCCACACCCAGCTCCTTCAGACCCTCGACCTCGTGCTGGACGATGTCCTTGGGCAGACGGAACTCGGGGATGCCGTACATCAACACGCCGCCCGCAACGTGCAGGGCCTCGTAGACGGTGACCTTGTAGCCGAGCTTGGCCAGATCGCCCGCGACGGTCAGGCCGGACGGACCTGCGCCGATGACAGCGACCTTGTGGCCGTTGGGCGTGGGAATGGCGGGCTTGGTATGTACGTTGTTGCGGTACCAGTCGGCAACAAAGCGCTCCAAGCGGCCAATGCCGACGGCCTCGCCCTTGATGCCGCGGACGCATTTGCCTTCGCACTGGTGCTCCTGCGGGCAGACGCGGCCGCAGACGGCGGGCAGCGCGCTGGACTGGGCAATCACGTTGTAGGCGGCCTCAAAGTCGCCCTCGGCCACATGCTTGATGAAGCCTGGAATATCAATTTCAACGGGGCAGCCGCTGCGGCAGGGGTGGCTCTTGCACTGCAGGCAGCGCTTGGCCTCGTTCACGGCCATCTCCTCGGTGTAGCCAAGGGCGACCTCTTTAAAGTTTTTGTTGCGGACGTTCGGCTCCTGGCTGGGCATGGGGCACTTTTTCGGGTCCATGTTCGGCATAATTACTGCACCTCCTGCTTCAGCAAATTGCACTCGGCCTCGCGGGCGTGGGCCTCAAAGGGCTTGTACATCGTGCCGCGGTGCATAGCCTCGTCAAAATCGACCTCAAAGCCGTCAAAGTCGGGACCGTCCACGCAGGCAAACTTGGTCTGCCCGCCCACGGTCAGGCGGCAGCCGCCGCACATGCCGGTGCCATCGACCATGATGGGGTTCATCGACACAACGGTCTTGACATTGTGGGGCTTGGTCGTCTTGACGACAAATTTCATCATGATCAGGGGTCCGATGGTGATGACCTCGTCAAAGTTTGCGCCCTCGACGATCTTCTTCTCCAGCGGCGCGGTGACAACGCCCTTCTCGCCGTAGGAGCCGTCATCGGTCATAATGATAAACTCATCACAGCAGGCGCGGAACTCGTCCTCCAGAATGACCAGATCCTTGTTGCGGAAACCGACGATGCCGGTGACCTTGGTGCCCTGCTCGTGCAGTGCCTGGGCAATGGGCAGCGCAATGGCGCAGCCCACGCCGCCGCCGACAACGCAGACGTTTTTCAGACCCTCGATCTCGGTGGCCTTGCCCAAGGGTCCCACAAAGTCATGCACGGCCTCGCCCTCTTTGAGGGAGTTGAGCTGCATGGTACCTGCGCCGACAACCTGAAAAATGATGGAAACGGTGCCGGCTTCGCGGTCAAACCCGGCGATGGTCAGGGGGATGCGCTCGGAGTCCTCCTTTGCGCGAACAATGATAAACTGGCCGGCCTTTGCCTTCTTGGCAATGAGCGGCGCATGGATGCAAAGTTCGGTTACGGTGGGGTTCAGCTCCCGCCGTTTGATGATAGTAAACAAAGTTCCCACTCCTTTTACAAAAGCGCAGCTCTTCACGAAGCTGCGCTTGCTTTAGTATATGTTGCCGGTTTCGCGGTAGCTGCGCCAGACGTTTTCAAAAAAGTCGTCATCCTCGGGGATGGGGCGCGGGGCGCGCCAAGCGGTGCGGCAGGTGTTGTTTTCCAGCCACAGCTCCTGAATCAGCGGGGCTTCGGCTTCGTCTAGGGCAAAGGTGAAGGTGTCCGGCAGTTGGGTGAACGGCTTGATGCCACCCGTCAGATCGGTGTACAGGGCGCTGCCGCGGCTTTTGCCGCCGTGGGCGGTATAGTCCGCCATGGCGGTTAGGTAGGCGTGCTGGCTCAGCAGCATATCGCGCAGGCGGTACACCATGGCAAGCTCGGTACGGCTGCCCGCCTTGACCGTTTTGGCAAAGCCGGCAAGCTGCGCTTCCACCTGTTTGCCGTAGGCGCGTATCTGCGCGGGGTCGCGTATGGCGGCACCGCAGCGGCTCATTTCCTCGGCGGCGTGCTGCCACAGGGCGCGCACATTGCCGGTATCGGCGCGGCAGGCATCCGCCAGCGCAGCCATCTCGGCCAGGGCTGCGGATGCTGCCGCGTCAAAACCGGCAGACGCATCGCCCCGGCAGCGGGCGGCAATGTACTGTGCCGCGCGGGTACTGCCCACCTGCCCGGCGTTCAGCGCCGTGCCGCCCGGGCGGTAGACGCCGTGGCTGGCAGCAACCTCGCCCACGGCAAACAGCCCCTTGACGTTGGTCTGCCACCAGCAGTCGATGTCCAAGCCGCCGTTGTTGTGCTGGGCGCACAGGGCGATTTCCAACGGCTGGGTGTACAAATCCACACCCTTATCACGGTAAAAATCGATGGCAGGCTGGTTCATCTGCGCCAGCCGCTCGATAGGCGTGCCGAAGCAGGCACCGGCGCGGGTCAGGTACTCGTGCGCCTCGGGCAGCAAGTCGTCATAGCTAAACTCGCCGTCCGCAGGGTTTGTGCGGTAATCAAGATAGACTTTACGTCCCTTGCAGGTTTCCAGATACACCAGAATGTCAATGATGGAGCTGCCGTCGGCAACCTTGCGCACATCAAAGGGCCACTGGTAGCCCTTCAAAAACAACTTGCTCAGCATGTCGTGGGCGTCGGTAAAGAAGTCCATCAAAAACTCGCGCTCATCGCTGCCGTCCGCCGCCGTGGAAAACACCCGCGGCAGCACCTGCATATAGGTGCCGGAAACATTCCAGCGCGGCGCAACGGAGGCAAGCCCGTACTGCCATTCGGTCAGGTTTTTGCCTTTGGCACCCGCCTCCAGCGCAAGCCCCGTGGCACCGTATTGGCTGAAGGGGTAGACACTGTCGGCGTACATACCAGCTGGGCCGCCGGTGGCCCAGATAACGTTTTTGCAGCGGATCAAAACAAAGTGGTCGGCGTCGTTTTGCGCGGTCACGTTCAGGCAAAGCAGCCCGCAGACCGTGCCGCCGTCTGTCAGGATTTTGATAACCTGGGTCTTGTCCAGCATCGGCACGCCCTTGGCCTGCACGGCAGCCTCCAGACATTCGGTCATCTGCTTGCTGGTGTAGGGTCCCACGCTGGTGGCGCGGCGGCGGGGGTCGTGGTCGGTCTTGTAGCCGATATACTCGCCGTAGCGGTTGCGGGGAAACGGCACGCCCAGCTCGACCAGCTTTAAAAAGCACTGGCTCGAAAGCGCCGCCTCGCACAGGGCAAGGTCGCCGTCCACGCAGCGCCCGGCGTACAGGGTGTCCGCCATTTCGCGCACGCTGTCCGGCTCGCCGCCGGAGAGGGTCAGCTTGTAGTAGGTCTGCTTGTCGCTGCCGGTGTTGCGGCTGGTGCCGCCCGCGCGGTTTTCGGTGACCAGCACAATGTCGTGCTGCCCCAGCTGCCACAGGCGGTCGGCGGCGTTAAAGCCTGCCGCGCCGCTGCCGACCACGGCGGTGTTGCAGCGGTACACCTTTGCCGTGTATGCCCCGGCGGTAAAAGTTTCGTGTTCCATCGCAAATTTCCTTACAGGCGTTGGATGTGGAACCCACCGTCCACGTCAAGGTAGTTGCCCGTAGTGTAGCGCAGACGGTCGCTGCACAGCAGGCTGACCGCACCGGCTACATCCTCCGGCGTACCCCAGCGGGCAATGGGGAAGGTGCCGTTTTCGATCAGGGAATCGTACTTGCTCTGCACCTTGCTGGTCATATCGGTGGCAATCACACCGGGGCGCACCTCGTTGACAAGGATACCCTCGGCGGCAAGGCGGTCGGCGTACAGGGTCGTCAGCATCGACACGCCCGCCTTGGACACGCAGTATTCGCCGCGGTTGGTGGAGGACACCACCGAGCTGCAGCTGGACACATTGACAATCACGCCCTTGCGTCCGTCCACCGGCTCTTGGGCAATCATCTGCTTGGCGACAAGCTGCGTCAGGAACATATTGCCCTTGGTGTTGATGCCCACCACATAGTCAAAGCTTTCCTCGCTCATATCCAAAAGGTCGGCGCGGACCTTGGGTGCGACGCCGGCGTTGTTGACCAGCACGTCCACCCGCCCAAAGGCAGTCAGCGCGGTGTCGAGGATTTTTTTGCGGTCATCGGTGCAGCCGATGTTCGCCTGCACATAGGCGCAATCAATGCCAAGGGCCTGCAGCGTATCCAGTGCGGGCTGGTTTTTTTCCTGCGCGCCGGTGGCGACCATCACAATGTTGTATCCGTCCAACCCCAGCTGCCGGGCAATGGCAAAGCCGATACCACGGCTGGAGCCGGTGACGATGGCAGTTTTTTTCATACCCATTTACTCCTTATCAGCCGCGGAAGTTGGCGGGCTGTGTTTTTTTGATCTCCAAAAATTCCTTGTAGAACGGCATAAAGGTCTTGGCATCGCGGATTACGCAGCCCGTGGGCTTGTGTGCGCGGATCAGATCCCCGCACTTGCCGCAGGTCAGGCAGACGTGCTTGGGGTCAATGCGCCCGTTTTTCAAGATCTCGTTGGCAAAATCCGGGTCGGCAAATGCCATACGTCCAAACAGCATACCGTCGCACAGCCCTTCCTCCACGGCACCGGCGGTAAACAGGTCGGCGTAGGCGCGCAGGTAGCTGGGGGCGGATGCCCAGACCGTCATCTCCGGCACTGCTTTTTTGACCTCGCCGATGCCGTGGATCATCCGGGCAAGACCCACAAGGGGATGCTCGTCCGGTTCATACTTGCCAAAGTCGAACGGGCGGGTCACATGGGTGGTGGCGTAGGGGTTGCCCATGGTCAAGTCGACCATATCCACGCCCAGCTCGTCGTGCAGCTCGCGCACCAGACGCTTCGGCTCGGTCAGATCGGGGGTGGTGCCGCTTTCGGGGCTGACGCCGAAGCCCCACGGGTAGGCGTAACCGTCGTAGATGCCAAGGCGGGCGGTGACCATAAAGTGGTCGTCCTCGTACACCTTGGCGGCGCGGATGCCGTTTTTGAGCAGGCGGAAGCGGTTTTCAAAGCTGCCGCCGTACGCGCCGGGGCGGTTGTAGGCGGATGCCAGCTCTGCCAGCAGGTAGCCGTGGCAGCTCTTGATGTCCACCGCGTCAAAGCCTGCTTCCTTGGCAAGTTGGGTTGCCTCGCCGAATTTGACCTCCAGACCCTTCAGGTAGTCGTCGCTGACAATGCAGGAATCATCGGCGGCGCGGTACTGCTCCAGAATCGGGTGGCGGTAGGCGATCATCGGGGCGGGCTTGTTGCCGGGGTTGGAGTACCGCCCGCTGTGGTTCGCCTGCATGATCAGGTACGGCGCATAGCCGTTCGCCTTGATGCCGGCCTCCTTGACCGCGGCGGTCATTTTTTTGAATTCGTCCAGCGTGTCGCGGGTCAGCAGCAGCTGCGTTTGGGAGGAACGCCCTTCCTCCACGATGGAAATGGCCTCAAACCAGATCACAGCGCTGCCGCCGATGGCTTCGTTGACGTAGCGGCGCACGGTGTAGGCAGAGGGTGCGCCCTCCGGCGTGGAGTCGGCACCCTCCATGGGGGCGATGCCCAGCCGGTTCGGGAAGGTGATGTTGCGCACCTGCAGCGGGTAGGCAAGGCAGTGGGTGTCAACGGCAAAGGGCAGGCTGACGCCCAGCTCGGCGGCGCGCTGCTCGACTTCTTCTAACGATTTATAGTGGAATTTTTCGTGTGGCATAATTTTTCTCCTTGCAGTAAGTCCGTTACGGCTTCAGGATCACCTTGATGCTGCCGCTCTTGCTGTCCAGTGCGGTATCCAGCGCCTGCTGCAATTGCTCCAGCGGGAAGGTGTGGGTGATAAATTTTTCCAGCGGGATATCGCGGGCGGCGGCAATTGCAATGGGGAAATCCCAGCAATAGCCCTGCGCGCCCTGCACATGAATTTCGTGGGTGACAAAGCGGCTGGCGGGGATCTGGATCTGCGGCTTTTCATAAATGCCGATGATGGTCGCCGTGCCGTTGCGCTTCAGCGTCATAATGGCCTGCAAAAAGCAGCTTTCGCGCCCCACGCACTCAAAGCTCTTGTCCACGCCCTTGCCGTGGGTCAGGCGGGCGACCGCCTGCTCTAAATCTTCCTTGCCGCTGTTCACGGTAACGGTGGCACCGACCTGCTTTGCCATTTCCAGCCGCTGGTCAGAGAAATCGGCGATGATGACCTCGGCGGCACCGCTGCGGCGGCACATGGCGGCCACCATCATACCGATGGCACCGGCACCGATGATCAGCACCGTTTCGCCCAGACGGATGTCGGCGCGGCGCACGGCGTGGGTGGCAACCGACAGCGGCTCGATCAGTGCGCCGGTTTCGTAGCTCAGGTAGTCGGGCAGCTCGTAGACATACGGTTCCTTGACCACGACATAGTCCGCCATGGCACCGTCGCCGTTGCGGTAGGTAAAGCTGATATGCTCGCAGTAGCCGTACTGCCCGTGGCGGCAGGCGTCGCACTTGCCGCAGACGATGCAGGGTTCCACGGTCACGCGCTCACCGAGGTGAGCCTTGGTGACTTCGCTGCCGACGGCGACCACATCACCGGAAAACTCGTGCCCGATGGTCACGGGCAGCGGGGCAGACGGGTGCAGCCCGCGCGCAATGTGCAGATCGCTGCCGCAGATGGCGCTGGCACGCACCTTGACAAGCACCTCGTCCGGTGCCAGCGGGCGGACGGGCTTATGCAAAAAGTGTACTTTAAAAGGCTCATATACTTCGCCGATACGGTTCATAATTTCATCCATGGCAAAAAGCCTCCTTTAAAAATAGCGTTGCAGAAAATGCAGACCGCGCAGGGCAACCTCATCGGGGGTGCCGTGTACGTTGACCCAGCTGGCGTCCAGCCCGCCCGGGGCAAAGGTTTCCATCGTGATATGCCCGGCGTAGCCGTACTGCTTCAGCAGCTGCATCACGGCATCCCACGGCACAATGCCGTCACCCGGTGCGCCGCGGTTGTTGGCGCAGGCATGGAAGTGGGTCACCCTGCCGCTTTTCAGCGCCGTTTCCAGCGAAGCAATCAGGTCCGCCTCCTCCAGGCAGGCGTGGTAGGTGTCGTAGTGGATGCCCACATTGCCGCAGCCGATATCCGCCAGCAGGGGCAGCAGCTGCTCCACTGTGTTGATGACACTGGTGCGGTAGCGGTTCAGCGGCTCCAGGGCAAGGCGGATGCCGCACTCCTTGGCGCGGCGCGCCAGCTCCTGCAGACCGGTGACAGCCAGCTCCCATTCGCGGGCAGCCTCCGCCGGGGGCAGGGTGTGGCGCTTGCCGCCCCCTGCATACAGGGGACCCGCCAGCACCACGGCACCCAGTGCGGCACCCGTTTGCAGGCAGTCGGTCAGGTATTGCATGGTGGCGGCGCGCACATCGGCGTCAAAGCTCGAAAGATCGCGCCCTGCCCCCATGGCGGCGCACAGCGAAACCTCCAGCCCGCTGCCGCGCACCTCATCGCGCAGGGTCGGGCTTATGGTGGGCTGCGTCATCGGCAGCTCCAGCGCGGTAAAGCCCATTTCGGCTGCCTTGGTCGGCAGACCGCAGCAGGCGTCGGACAGCCCCGGTGCCCAGTTCCAAAGATTGATACCCAGTTTGTTCATAGCGTTTTCTTTATTTGGTGGAGCGCCGCACAATCAGATCACTGTTCATAATCATACGCTGCGGCTTGGGCAGCTCCCCGTATTTGTCCTTGTATTCGATCTGGCGGATCAGGCTTTTGGCTGCCTCCATACCCATATCGTACAGATGCTGCGTCATTGTGGAAAGCGGCGGCTCGACCATGGCGGACATACTGACGTTGTCCACGCCGATAACCGCCACATCCTCGGGGATGCGCAGCCCCATATCGTGCAGCGCGTGCATAACCACAAACGCCTTGGGGTCACTGGTGCAGAAGATGGCGTCGGGCAGCTGCCCTTGCTCTGCCAGCTCACGGATTTGATAATAAAAACCATTGCTGCCGCCGCTTTCGCGCAGGAGGTACTCCTCCCGTTCGGGCAGACCGCTGTCCGAAAGCGCCTTGCGGTAGCCGCGCAGACGCTCACGGTAGAGCAGCAGCTCCTCGCGCCCGCAGACGATGGCAATGCGCTTATGCCCGATGCGCGCCAGATAGCGCGTGGCATCGTAGCCGATCTGGAAGTTGTCGGAGGTGACGGTATCCACCTTGCCGATGTCGCTTTCCTCAAAACGGTTGACCAGCACAAGGGGGTAGCCCTCATCGCGCAGGCTGCGGATGTGCGGGGCGTCGCTGCTCAGCGAGCAGACGATAAACCCGTCGATCCAGCGCTGCTTCATGGTTTCCAGATAGGATTTTTCAATGGCGGCGTCCTCATCGGTGTTGCACAGAAAAACAGTCATTCCGTTTTTGCGCGCCTCATCCTCCACGCCGCGGGTCAGCTTGGGGAACATCAGGTTCTCGATGGAGGGAATCATCAGGCAAATTGTATTGCTGCGCCCCATCTTCAGGCTTTGTGCCAGCGCGTTGGGCTGGTAGTTGGTCTTGCGGATGGCTTCGGTCACGATTTTTCGCGTTTCCTCGTTGACATAGCTTTTGCCGTTCAGCACGCGGGAAACCGTGCTTACCGACACACCTGCTACAGCGGCGACCTGCTTGAGATTCATAGGGAACTCCTCCTGCTTTGTATTGATATACCATCGGAAGCAGGAAGGCTCCTGCTGCGATGCTTAGTCCTTATCCCAGTAGACGGTAGCGCCGCGGTGTGCAGAGGTACACTGTTTGCGGAAAAGCTGCAGCCACCCGGTGGCGGGCTTGACAATAGGCTTCCAGCTTTCCTTGCGGCGGGCGAACTCCTCCTCGCTCACATCTACATTTAATGTACGGGCTTCAATATCAATATACACCATATCCCCATCCTGAATCAATGCCAAATTGCCGCCTTCGTAGGCTTCGGGGGAAACATGACCAATCGCAAGACCGCCGGTGGCACCGCTGAAGCGTCCGTCAGACACCAAGGCAATCTGACTGCCCAGCCCCTTGCCCAGCACAGCCGCCATAAAGGTTTCCATATGGGGCATACCGGGCGCGCCCTTGGGACCCTCGTAGCGGATGATGACCACATCGCCTGCCACGATTTCGTCCTTCAAAATGGCGTGCCATGCGTCGTCCTGCGAGTCGTAGCACTTGGCAGGACCGCTGAACTTCCATGCGGCGGGGTCCACGGCGCTGAACTTGACAATGGCGCTGTCGGTGCCGATGTTACCGTGCAGAACTGCCAGACCGCCGTGGTCATAAATGGGGTCAGCCACCGTGTGAATCACATCATGGTTCTTGTTCTCTGCATGAGCAGCCTTATCACCGATGGTGCCGAACATACCCTTGGCCTCGGTATCAATCTTACCAGCAGCAGCCAGCTCCTTGACCACGGCACCGATACCGCCGGCGGCGTCAAAGTCCTCCATGGTGTAGGTGGGGTGGTTGGGGTAGATGGTGCTGAGCAGCGGCACCTCGCGGCTGATGGCGTCAAAGGTTTCGGGGGTGATGTCAAAGTCTGCCTGCCGTGCCAGCGCGGGGATGTGCAGCAGGCTGTTGGTGCTGCCGCCGGTCGCCATCATATAGCGCACAACGTTTTCAAAGCTGGACTGGCTCAGGATGTCGCTGGGGCGAATCTCATGCTCCCAGGCGTACATAACCTGCCGGGCAGCCTGCCGCGCCAGCTCGTGCCATTTTTCGGACTGGCTGCGGGTGCTGGCGTTGTCGTGCGGGGCAAAGCCCAGAATTTCCGCCATGGCGCACATCGTCTGGGCGGTACCCATAAAGGGGCAGGCGCCGGGGGTGGGGCAGGCGTGGCGCACAACGTCCTTGTACTCCTCGCGGGTGATGGAGCCCTCCACATAGGCGGCGTAGGCCTGCTTGGTGTGGGTCAGGGTAATCATACGCCCGTCCGAGCGATGCCCTGCCGCCATATAGCCGCCGGTGAACATCACGGTGGGGATATCCACGCGCACAGCGCCCATCAGCATACCGGGTACGACCTTGTCGCAGGTCGCCATAATGACCATACCCTCCAGCATATTCAGGTTGGCGACCATCTCCACCTCGCTGGAAACCAGATCGCGGGCGGGCAGGGTGTAGCGGTCGCCGGGGGTGTTGCTGCAGATGCCGTCGCAGATGCCGCTGATGGGCAATTCCAGCGCCAGACCGCCCAGCTTGTAGATCTCCTCCTTCATCTCGGCAATCAGTGCCTTGTCAAAGGGGTAGTGACCGGGGTTCATTTCGTTCCAGGTGTTGACCAGACCGATGATGGGGCGCTTGGCGTCCTCCTCAGAAATGCCCATGGCGTACAGCAGGGTATTGCGGTGGTCGAGGGATTCCTCATTCCATTCACGAATCATATACTTGCTCACTTTCTGCGGTGTGTGCCGCGTGAAGAGTTATTTCTGCATCAGATGGATGGCAAAGCCGCCGATCTGCTGCTTGGCGTAGATGACCAGTATCCGTCCGTCGGGAAACCGCTTGACGGAGTCCTCGTCAAAGGCAAAGCCTTTTTCCTCCAGATAGCGGCGGGCCGCGGGAAGATCGCCGGTGGCAAGGGCGATGTGTCCATGCTCGCCGCGCCCGGGGGCTTTCATCCACTCGATTTGGGTACCGGTAAACCGTGCATCCGCACTTTCCTTGGCCGGGTTCACAGCCAGCTGAAACAAAACCGCAAATTGCTCGGCGCAGCGCTCTGCCTGCGCGGCATCGGCGCAGTTGACGCCGATGTGGGCAATCTCAAAATCCGGTGTGTATGCCATACCTCAGCCTCCCAGATACGCCTTGCGCACGGCATCGGACTTCAGCAGCTCCTCGCCGGAGCCGGACAGGTTGATCTTGCCGTTTTCCAGCACATAGGCGTAGTCGCAGATGCCCAGCGCCTTGCGGGCGTTCTGCTCGACCAGCAGCACCGTAATGCCGGAATCGCGAATTTCGCGGATCAAATCGTAAATCTGGTTCACGATGATGGGCGCAAGACCCATCGAAGGTTCGTCCAGCAGCAAAATCTTGGGGCGGGACATCAGCCCTCGCGCAACCGCCAGCATCTGCTGCTCGCCTCCGGACAGGGTGCCGGCAAACTGATCCTTGCGCTTTTCCAGAATAGGGAAGCGCTTGTACTGCTCCTGCAGGTCCTTTTCCAGGTCAGCCCCTTTAAAAAGGTAGCCGCCGACCAGCAGGTTGTCGCGGATGCTCAAGCCCGAAAAGCACTTGCGTCCCTCGGGAACGTGTACCACGCCCGCGCCCACAATCTTGCTGGGCTTGCGGGGCAGGGGCGCGCCCTCAAACTCCACGGTGCCGGTCCTGGGCTTTACCAAGCCGGAAATCGTGCGCAGCAGCGTGGTTTTGCCTGCGCCGTTGGCACCAATGATGGAAACGATCTGCCCTTTATGCACCTCCACGTTGATGCCGCGCAGCGCCTCCACATGACCGTAGCTGACAGCCAGATCGGTCACCTTCAGCATAGGTTCCATTGTTTATTCCTCCTTGCCTAAGTAGGCCTCAATGACCTCGGGATTGTGCTGGACCTCATCGGGGGTACCCACGGCGATGGTTTCGCCGAAGTTCTGCACATGAATCTTGTCGGAAATGCTCATTACCAGCTCCAGACGATGCTCAATCAGCAAAATGCCGAAGCCGATCTCCTTGCTGATGCGCTGAATCAGCTCGGTTAGCTCGGCAACCTCGGTGGGGTTCAAGCCAGCGGCAGGCTCGTCCAGCAGCAAAATTTTCGGCTCGCACATCAAGGCGCGGGCAATCTCAATGCGGCGCTGCATCCCGTAGGAAAGATTCTCCGGGCGCTCGTGCAGGTAGTCCTGCATCCCCACGACCGTCAGGTATTTCTCGCACAGCTCGCGCCCGCGCTTTTCCTCGTCGCGGCGCTTGGGGGTGGGCAGCAGACCGCCCACGATGCTGTAGCGGCTTTGGGGGTCAAAGGCGCACATCACGTTTTCTTCCACGGTCAGCCCCTTGAACAGGCGGATATTCTGGAAGGTGCGTCCCATACCAAGGCGGGTGATTTTGTACTGCTCCAGCTTGGTGATGTCCTTGCCGTCCAGCACAACGGTGCCTTGGTCGGCGGTGTACACGCCCGAAATGGTGTTGAAGATGGTGGTTTTGCCCGCGCCGTTGGGTCCGATAATGCCGTGGATTTCCCCGGCGTTCGCTTCAATGGAGAAGTTCTGTATCGCCTTGACGCCGCCAAAGCTCTTATAAATGTTCTTGACTTCCAGCAGTGCCATGGTTTACCCCTCCTTTTTGGCAGTGTTCTTTTTGCCCAATTTGGCAAAGGCTTGTTGAAGGTTGCGGGGCGTAAGCTCCCACTCGCCCAGCAGACCGGACGGCTTAAAGTTCAAAATCAGCAGCACCAGCACGGCGTAGATGACGTAGCGGTAGTTCTGCAGCCCGCGCAGTGCCTGCGGCAGGGCGCTCAGGATAAAGGCGCCCAGCGTGGAACCGGTCAGGCTGTTGACGCCGCCAAAGAATACCATAATGACCCAGTCGGCGCTCTTTTTCCAGCCGAAGCCGGTGGGATCCACATAGGACATATAGAAGGCGTACAAAACGCCGGAGTAGCTCGTCAGCGCAACGCTGAGCAGGAAGGCAATCATCTTGACGCGGGTCACGTTGATGCCCATCGCCTTGGCGGCCAGCTCGTCGCCCTTCAGCGCGATGCACTGGCGGCCGTATTTGCTGGTCTTGAAAAACGCTGCCAGCGCAATGGCAAGCACGGCGGAAACAAACGCCAGCGGCAGCCCGACCAGACGGGGGATGCCGGTCAGACCGGACGCGCCGCCGGTCAGGGTGGTCATACGGTTCAGCAGGGCGGCAATCGCCTCGCCGAAGCCCAGCGTGACCAGCGAGATATAGTCACGGCGCAGCCGGACAACGGGGTAGCCGATCACATAGCCGATCAGCGTTGCCCCCGCGACCGCCAGCAGCGCCGCCAAGGCAAAGGGAACGTGGGCACGAATGACCAAAAGCCCCGATACATAGGAGCCGATGGCCATAAACGCCGCCTGCCCCAGGCTGAACATACCGGTAAGCCCGGTCAGCACATAGATGCCGGATACGGCAATCAGTGTGATAAAAACCTGCGTAAGTACGTTGGATACAAGTGCATTCATTGTGTGATATCCTCCTTACGCTTTTTCCTGAACGTTGCTGCCGGCAATGCCCTGCGGACGGATCAGCAGGAAAACCAGCATAACAGCGAATACGGCAATGGTAGAATAACCGGAACCCAGTGCAGCCAGCAGAAGGGTTTCCAGAATCCCCAGCAGCAGCGCGCCGATGACGGCACCGGTCAGGCTGCCCAAGCCGCCGATGACCGAGGCGATAAAGCCCTTGACGACAAGGCTGCCCAAGGTGGGGTACAGGGTGTACTTGATACCCAAAAACACGCCTGCGATGCCGGCCAGAATGCCGGAAATGACAAAGGCGAGCTGGATGATGCGGGTGGAGTCGATGCCCATCAGCTGGGCGGTGTCGCGGTCAAAGGAAACCGCGCGCAGCGCACGACCCAGACGGGTTTTCTGGATGACATACGCCAGAACGATCAGCGCCACGGCGCTGATGCCGAACATCATTAAATCGCCGGTGGAAACGACCAGCATTGCCACATTGACGGTGGGGTTTTTAAAAAAGGAAGGGAAGTTGAAAAAATTGGAGCCTGCCTTGATGGTGACAAGACCCTCGTACAAGGTGCCCAGCGTGATGGAGGACACAAAGAAATAGGTGGGTGCCGAGTGGTTTTTCAAAATGCGGCGGAAACCGACAAACTCGCCGAACAGCGAGATCAGCGCGCCTGCCAGACCCGCAATCAGCAGGGTGGGAACCAGCCCCATCCCCTTGCTGGAGACCAGAAAGTAGGCGATAAATGCTGCCGCTGTCATAGTGGCACCATGGGAGAAATTGGAAAACTTTAAAACGTTGAAAATCAGCGCAAAGCCGGTGGCGATCAATGCGTAGATCGAGCCGGTTGCAATGCCGTTTATGATGACTTGCAGCGACATAACTTGATTTGCCTCCTAGAAAAAAGCAGGCAGCCCCGCCAAGGCGGTACAGATCCGCGGGGCTGCCTGTTCAGATGTTACGGATAAAGTACGCGCAGACGTTGGTTAGCCGGCAAACTGCTCCAGCATAACGGGGGTCTGGTTGTCGTAGGTGTACATATACATACTCATACCAGTGGGCATATGGGTGGTGGGATCGATGGTGATCTTGCCGGTAACGCCCTCGTAGCTCAGGTTCTCCAGCGCGTCGTGCAGGGCAGTGTAGTCGGTGCCGACCTTGGCGATGCAGTCTGCAGCAGCCATCACGATGTCGTAGCCCAGGAAGTACTTGTTGGGGGCGCTGACGTCGTTCTGAATCTCAGCAATCTTGGCGGCAATGGTTTCGTCCTCGGTGTTGATGTTGTTGATGTAGTAAATGTTGGAGCAGTCGCCGCCGTAGGTGGTGTTGAAGCCGGGTGCGCCGTCCAGACCGGTGATGATCTTGCCCTTGTAGCCCAGCTCGGTAGCGGCGGTTTCAATGGCGACCAGCTGCTGGGTGTAGTTGGGGCAGTAGATGGCGTCCACATTGGCGTTGACCAAGGGCAGCAGCAGAGTCTTGTAGTCGGTGTCGGCAGCGCCGTAGGCAACGATCATGCTGTTGTCCACGGTGATGTTGTCCTCAGCAAGGCGATCCACAAAGGGAGCCAGCAGGGAAACGGAGTAGGCGTTCTCCTGATTGTACAGGATGCCGAAGGTCTTGTAGCCGTTCTTTACAGCAAAGGCTGCCATAATGTCGCCCTGCGTGGTGGCGCTGGGCTGCAAAGCAAACATATTCTTGTAGGGAACGCCCTCGCTCTTGGTCTGGCAGGCGGGGTCCATGGCAAGACCGACAACGGGTACGTCATAGCCCTCGGAGGTTTCCTTGATGGCGTTGGCGATGTTGGCAACCGGGGGTCCGACGATCAGGGAAACCTGATCCACGGTCACAGCGGTGATGTAGGAGTTGACAGCCTCAGTGACGTCGCCCTTGGTGTCGTAGGTGTTCATCACAATCTTTTTGCCGTTGATGCCGCCGTTGGCGTTAATCTCATCGACGGCAGCCTGTGCGCCCTTCTGGACGGACAGACCCAGACCGGAGGTGTTGCCGGTGATGTCCTGTAGGCAACCGATCAGAATCTCGCCGCTGTCGGCAGCTGCTGCAGAGGAAGCAGCGGGGGCAGAGGTGCTGGTGGAGGCGGTGCTGGAAGCTGCGCCGCCGCAAGCGGCCAGGCTCAAAGCCATACCGGCGGCCATAACAAAGGATACAATGCGTTTCATAGTGTTTTCTCCTTGATTTTGTGTTGGTTTCTGTGGTCAGCGCGCGGGGCTGCGGGGGAAGGAATGTGTGCGGGCTTTGCCTCCTTTTTTCCGGTGCGAAGGCGGGCAAATTGGGAGGTCTTGCCCTGTCTGCACCGGTTTTTTCTGCTTTGTTGTCCGGTTTTGATTCTTGATTGCAAACGTTTGCAATCGAAGGCAAATATAAATTCCGATGGAGTTTTCCGCGCTTTTGCGGTTCCACCAGAAATCTTATGCCCAAAATATACTCCTGTTGCTCAGATTTGTCAATATGTGTTACACATTTTCGTGCTTTTGTTCAAATTTGGCTATGCAAACATTTGCAAAATGACGAAAGT
>ENA-UESS01000051-UESS01000051.1-human-gut-metagenome-genome-assembly--contig:-NODE-51-length-37465-cov-15.983952_pt1 | contig 37465 bp, 23 predicted proteins | sample MGYA00243004_ERZ508005 | MGnify/ENA primary metagenome ERZ508005 (study PRJEB26167, sample SAMN06115471) | human gut metagenome | host: Homo sapiens | place: China:Guizhou | collected 2016-06-29...
ATCGAATTCCATGAGCTGCATGGGGATGATGATGAATTGTGTCGGCCGCTCGACGGGCGTGTCGTATGCAAATCGCCCGTTGGCGGCGACGATCGTGTCGTAGGTGATCCGTTGGTCGTCATCTCCCTTGAGGCCGGGCATATCTTCGATCGCGCAGTGCACGATGCAGAGTGAATCGTTGGTCAGGCTGTCGATATGCCCCGTGATCGTATGTCGGGGTGCGCAGCCGGCGACGGCGGCCGCAAGCAGGAGGAGCAGGTCTCTTTTCATTTCGGAATGGTGGGTCGATTCTGCATTCAAAGATAACACAAAAAGTCTTCCGCCGAACCTATTGATAGAATGTTGATAAAAAAACCGGCGGATAGGTCCGGAAATTAGGCCGTTTCGAAAAAAAACACTACATTTGCGAGCAACAAAAATCCACGTTCATTATGTCTTTTATCAATGAAAGGGTTCAGCCCGAGGGACTTACCTTCGACGATGTGCTGCTTATACCCGCCTATTCGGAAGTGTTGCCGCGAGAGGTCAATGTTCAGACCCGTTTCTCGCGAAATATCTCTCTCAACATCCCCATTGTGTCCGCCGCCATGGACACGGTAACCGAAGCGCCGCTGGCCATCGCCCTGGCGCGGGAAGGAGGAATCGGCGTGATCCACAAGAACATGACCATCGCCGAGCAGGCCGCGCAGGTCCGCAAGGTGAAGCGCGCCGAGAACGGCATGATCTACGATCCGGTGACCATTTCCAAGGACCACACCGTCGGCGATGCGCTGAACCTGATGAAAGAGAACAAGATCGGAGGCATTCCGGTCGTGGATGCGGACAGGATGCTTATCGGCATCGTCACCAACCGCGACCTGCGTTTCCAGCGCGACATGTCGCGCCGCATCGAGGAGGTGATGACGCCCGGCGACCGCCTCGTGACGACGCACAATCCCGAACTCTCCCACGCCCAGGAAATACTGCTCAACAACAAGATCGAAAAGCTCCCCGTGGTGGACGACGCAGGCCGTCTGGTGGGGCTGATCACTTATAAGGACATCACCAAGGTGCAGGATCACCCCAACGCCTGCAAGGACGCGAAGGGCCGCCTGCGCGTGGCGGCCGGCGTCGGCGTTACGCCCGACGCGATGGACCGCGTGAAGGCGCTGGTCGCCGAGGACGTCGACGCCGTGGTGCTCGACTCGGCGCACGGCCATTCGGCCAACATCGTTTCGATGCTCAAGCGGATCAAGGAGGTTTATCCGTCGCTCGACGTGGTGGTGGGCAACATCGCCACGGGCGGGGCCGCGCGCTACCTGATCGAGAACGGCGCCGACGGCGTGAAGGTCGGCATCGGTCCCGGTTCGATCTGCACGACGCGCATCATCGCGGGTGTGGGCGTTCCCCAGCTGACGGCCATCTACGACGTGGCCTGCGTGGCCCGCGAGAGCGGCGTTCCGGTGATCGCCGACGGTGGACTGCGTTATTCGGGCGATCTGGTCAAGGCGCTGGCTGCGGGCGGCGACTGCGTGATGATCGGTTCGATGTTCGCCGGCACGGAGGAGGCTCCGGGCGAGACGATCATCTTCAACGGCCGCAAGTTCAAGAGCTACCGCGGCATGGGCTCGATCGACGCCATGAAGGCCGGGTCGGCCGACCGCTATTTCCAGAAGGGCTGCGAAGGCAACATCAGCAAGCTCGTTCCCGAAGGCATCGCCGCGCGCGTGCCGTTCAAGGGCTCCCTTTCCGAGACGGTTTACCAGCTCATCGGCGGCGTCCGTTCGGGCATGGGCTACTGCGGCGCGAAGGACATCGAGACGCTCAAGCATGCCCGTTTTATCCGCATTACAGCTTCGGGTATGATGGAGAGCCACCCGCACGATGTGGCCATCACGAGCGAGGCGCCTAACTATTCAAGCGAACGTTAACGATGAATCCTCAAATCGCAGCCTGCGGGTTGTTTTGCGGCACTTGCCGCAAGTTCAGCAAAGGCACATGCCCGGGCTGCCATCTCAACGAGAAGGCCACGTGGTGTACCGTGCGCGCGTGTTGTATCGAACATGGCTGGCAGAGTTGTGCCGAGTGTACGCTGATGCCGCTGGAGGCGTGCAAGAAGTTCAATAACGTGATTGCCAAAATGTTTCAGCTTGTATTCCGCTCCGACCGCCGCGGCTGTGTCGAACGCATCCGCAAAGTCGGCTGCGCTGCTTTTGCCGCCGAAATGCGATTGGCGGGAAGCTACAACCGTCCCGTAAAGAAATAAAATTAACCTACGATAATGCAGGAAAAAATTCTCATTCTCGACTTCGGATCGCAGTACACGCAGCTCATTGCGCGACGCGTGCGCGAACTGAACGTCTATTGCGAAATCCACCCCTTCAACAAAATCCCGGCGCTCGACGCGTCGGTGCGGGGCGTGATTCTTTCGGGCAGTCCCTTCTCCGTGCGGGACGCACAGGCCCCGACTCCCGACCTTTCGGCCATCAAGGGCAAACTGCCGCTGCTGGGCGTCTGCTACGGCGCGCAGTTCCTCGCCTCGGCTTTCGGCGGCGAGGTGCAGCCCGCGCCCAGCCGCGAATACGGCCGTGCGATGCTCACCGTGGGCGACGCCTCGGATGCGCTGATGCGCGGCCTTCCGGCCCGCACGCAGGTGTGGATGTCGCACGGCGACACCATTACGCGCGTGCCCGACAACTATGAACTGATCGCCAGCACCGAGGACGTGCGCGTCGCCGCCTTCCACGTCGGGGGCGAGCAGACGTGGGGCATCCAGTTCCACCCCGAAGTGTACCATTCGACCGACGGCACGCAGCTGCTCAAAAACTTCGTCGTGGACATCTGCGGCTGCGGGCAGTCGTGGACCTCGGAGGGTTTCGTGGAGGCTACCGTGCGCGAACTGCGCGAGAAGCTGGGCGACGACAAGGTCGTGCTGGCGCTTTCGGGCGGCGTGGATTCGTCGGTGGCGGCCGTGCTGCTGCACAAGGCCATCGGCAAGAACCTCTACTGCGTCTTCGTCGACTCGGGCCTGCTGCGCAAGAACGAGTTCGGGGAGGTGCTGGAGTCCTATAAGCACATGGGGCTGAACGTCAAGGGCGTGAATGCCTCGGCCAAGTTCCTGGGCGATCTGGCGGGCGTTACGGACCCCGAGCGGAAGCGCAAGATCATCGGCCGCGACTTCGTGGAGGTTTTCAACGAGGAGGCCATTCAGATCAAGGACGTCAAGTGGCTGGCGCAGGGTACGATCTATCCGGATGTGATCGAGTCGTGTTCGGTCAACGGCCCTTCGGCCACGATCAAGTCGCACCACAACGTCGGCGGGCTTCCCGAGAAGATGAACCTGAAGATCGTCGAGCCGCTGCGCCTGCTGTTCAAGGACGAGGTGCGCCGCGTGGGCCGTTCGATGGGCATTTCCGAACAGCTGATCGGCCGCCATCCCTTCCCGGGACCGGGCCTTGCGATCCGTATTCTGGGCGACATCACGCCCGAGAAGGTCGAAATCCTCCAGAACGTCGACAAAATCTATATCGACTCGCTGCGCGCCGCCGGGCTGTACGATCAGGTGTGGCAGGCGGGGGCTGTCCTGCTTCCGGTGAAGAGCGTCGGCGTGATGGGCGACGAGCGCACCTACGAGAGCTGCGTGGCCCTGCGCGCCGTGACCTCCACGGACGGCATGACGGCCGACTGGGTGCACCTGCCCTACGAGTTCCTGGCCAACGTGTCGAACGACATCATCAACAAGGTCAAGGGGGTCAACCGCGTAGTCTACGACATCTCCTCCAAACCGCCCGCAACCATCGAGTGGGAGTAGGGGGATTCCCGTTATGAAAAAGGACCGCATCCGCGGGAAATTCACTGTTGTAAACGAGGTTTCGGTTTCCAGACCGTCGCCTCGTTTGCTTTTGTTATATGCATCGTTCTGAATTGCAATCCGCAGCGGGCGTTTCGCGTATTCCGACCGTCGTCATGGAAATTCCGGAAGAGGTCCGCTCCTTCAAGGAGTGCCGCAGCGTGTCGGATCATCAATGACAGGCTGCATTCGGTAATTCGCCGGTACTGGTGAAAAAGAACTTGCCGTTGTTTTTTCACAGGCATTATTTTCATACATTTGTATCTCCAAAAACGAATTTATGGAACCGTTGGAAATTAACAAAGTAGAGATCCGCAACTTGCAGCGTGAAGATTATGACCAGCTGGCCAGCTCATTTACCCGCGTCTATGCCGATGGAAGCGACGTTTTTTGGACGCCGAAGCAAATCGACAAACTGATTCGCATCTTCCCGGAGGGGCAGATCGTCGTAGTCGTGGACGGCAAGATCGTAGGCTGCGCGCTTTCGATCATTGTGAATTACGATGACGTGAAGAACGACCACACCTACGCCCAGGTTACGGGGAATGAAACATTCGACACCCACACCCGCAAGGGTAACATCCTCTACGGCATCGAGGTCTTCATCCATCCCGACTACCGGGGACTGCGTCTGGCGCGGCGCATGTACGAATACCGCAAGGAACTGTGCGAAAAACTCAACCTGAAAGCCATCATGTTCGGGGGCCGTCTGCCCAACTACCATAAGTATGCGGAACAGATGCGCCCCAAGGAATATATAGACAAAGTGCGCCAACGTGAAATTGTCGATCCTGTGCTGTTGTTCCAGCTCTCGAACGATTTCCATGTCCGTAAAGTAATGCGCAACTATCTGCCCAACGACGAGGAGTCGCGCCACTACGCCTGCCTGCTTCAGTGGGACAACATCTATTATCAGGCTCCGACCGAGGAGTACATCCTGCCCAAAACCACGGTGCGCGTAGGCATCGTACAGTGGCAAATGCGCAGCTACAAGACCCTTGACGACCTGTTCGAACAGGTGGAGTTTTTCGTCGATTCCGTGAGCGGCTATCAGAGCGATTTCGTTCTTTTTCCCGAATATTTCAACGCTCCGCTTATGGCGCGGTTCAACGATGTCAGCGAATCGGAGGCCATTCGCGGGCTGGCGCAATATACGGATGAAATCCGGGACCGGTTTATCGCATTGGCCATTAAGTTCAACATCAATATCATCACGGGCAGCATGCCCCAGATCAAAGACGACGGGCAGCTTTACAACGTGGGGTTCCTCTGCCGCCGTGACGGAACTTACGAAATGTATGAAAAATTGCACGTTACGCCCGACGAGATGAAGTGCTGGGGATTGAGCGGCGGCAAGACGATCCGCACGTTCGAGACGGACTGCGCGAAGATCGGCGTATTGATCTGCTACGACGTTGAGTTTCCGGAACTTTCACGCATTATGGCCTCCGAGGGGATGCAGATTCTCTTCGTGCCGTTCCTCACGGATACGCAGAATGCCTATTCGCGCGTGCAAGTCTGCGCCCATGCCCGCGCCATCGAGAACGAATGTTTCGTGGTGATCGCAGGCAGTGTGGGCAACCTGCCCAAGGTGCACAACATGGACATTCAGTATGCGCGCTCCGGAGTCTTCACGCCCTGCGATTTCGCTTTTCCGACGGACGGACGGCGTGCGGAGGCGACGCCCAATACGGAGATGATCCTTATTTCGGACATTAACCTGAACCTGTTGAACGAGCTGCACACCTACGGCAGCGTCCGCAACCTCAAGGATCGCCGCAGCGATCTGTACGAGGTGCGGGTGAAAAAATGAAGGCCCGGGTGACGGGCTTGAAAACGGGGAGCGCATGCGGGCCTTGATTGTCGGGGCCTGATGCGGCCGGGCATTATGCCGCAGTATACGGCATTTTTTGTTTAGGACGGGCTATGGAAAAGCCCTGGGGGCGATGCCCGGTATAGATTGTTTCGCTGTAAACAGCGTGCTGGGCTTTTTGTGAATCTTCTTGCCGCATGGCTAAATAATGAGCCGGCGCAGACGGTAGACGTAATGGTCTACGGCATGCAGTCCGGCAGCGAAACCTTTTCTGTGCACCCTTGCAACGAGTCCGGCAACGCCCGAAATACCGTATGTGACGCAACACATTGATAAAAACGCAGCACGCGAGCACCCTTGGGCTCCGCGCTGGAACATGGATACGGACGTGCGTGCTTTTTCGCACTCCTGCAAGACACCGGTAAGACTTAAATTGGAATTATAGACGTATTCGCATTGCCATTGGTCGGCAAGTAAATTCCCCCCCCCACGGGTTAGGAACGTTTCATTCGTGAATTTCCATGGAGCGTCCGGCCTGTTCCCCGACTCCTTGCAGAGCAGGCAGGCCATGAAAACCGTTAGCAGTATGAATACCGATTTACGCATTCCGACAAACTGAATCCATATACAAAATTAACGGTTCATACGGGACCGGCAAATTTTTCGGTGATTTATGCCGGAAACGGAGATGAATCCGTCCGAATGCAGCATATTGCCGTATGCTTCGATCGGATTCTGTTCGGAAATGGGCGAGAAGGCGAGAGACTGCATGTTGTAATTCAGCATGATGCGCAATGAAAGGCAAAAAAAGTAAACGAGGCGACGGCCTGGAACCCGAAACCTCGTTTACGATAGTCAATAGTGAACTCTCCGCGGATGCGGTCCGTTCTTGCCGCTGCGGGGTTATTTCACCGAGACGGGCAGCGTGGCGGCGATGTCGGCCGACGAGGTTCCCAGCGAAAGGGTGTATTCGCCCGGGTTGACCTTCCAGCCGCGCGACTGCGTGTCCCAGAACGCCAGCGCCTGCCGGTCGAGCTCGAACTCCACGACGGCGCTTTTGCCGGGGGCCAGGGTCACTTTCCGGAAGCCTTTCAGCTCCTTTTTCGGCCGGAGGACCGTCGGGGCGTTCTCCGTGACGTAGAGCTGCACGACCTCCGCGCCCTCGCGATCGCCCGTGTTGGTCAGCGTGACGCTCACCTTCAGCGGCTTGTCGGCGGGGAACACCTTCGGGGCGCGGGGTTTCGAAAGCTCGAACGTGGTGTACGAAAGTCCGAATCCGAAGGGGTAGAGCGGTGCGATGCCCTTGGTCTCGTACCAGCGGTAGCCGACCAGCACCGACTCCTTGTAGTCGATGTCGTAGAGCTGGATCAGGCGTTCGTTGTAGGCGCGGGGCGCCTTGTTGTAGAACTCCGCGCCGGCGGGCATCGTGCCTTTGGCGGGGGAGTCGTTGAACTCCTTCTCGATGGTCATGGGCAGTTTGCCCGAGGGCGACAGTTTGCCCGAAAGAATGTCGGCCAGCGCCGTGAAGCCGCTCTGGCCCGGATACCAGCCGTAGATCACCGCCGCGGCTTTGTCGTTCCAGCCGCCCATGCGGATTCCCGAACCCGAGTTGACCAGCACGATGGTGTTGGGATTGGACTCGACGGCCGTGCGGATGAAGGCCTCCTCCTCTTTGGGCAGCGCGAAGGGGCGTTCGAACGACTCCACGTCGATCGTGCCCGTCGAGAGCAGCACCACGTCGGCGGCGGCCAGCTCCTCGCGGGAGGGTTTTTCGACGACGCGGACCGCATCGCCGTAGACCTCGCGGAGCGCCGCGGTCAGCGTCACGTTGTCGTAGCCCAGCACCTCGGCCGAGGATGACGTGCTGCCTCCCGTGCGGGGAATCTGCTCGGTGAAGCGTCCCGTCAGCAGGATTTTGCGGCCTTCGGCGAGGGGCAGGATGCCGTTGTTGCGCAGCAGTACGATGCCCTCGGCGGCCACGTCGTAGCCGGTCTGCTTGTGCGCCGGGAATTTCTCCAGCAGGGCGGGAACGTATTTCTCCCGGTCGTAAAGCCCGAAGGCGATGCTCGTGGCGATGTTGGGGCGGATCATTTTCTCAATGTCCTTTTCGGTGATGCGGCCCTCCTTGAGCAGCGCGCGCACCTCGCCGAAGAACTCCTTGCGGCCCGGCATCTCGACGTTCTGGCCGCTCTTGACCACCTTCTCCGTGTCGTTCACCGACGACCAGTCGCTCATCACGCAGCCCCGGAATCCCAGTTCGCCGCGCAGGATGCGTTGGATCAGGTCGGCGTTCTGCCCGGCCCACTCGCCGTTGAGGCGGTTGTAGGAGGTCATCACGTAACCCACGCCAGCGTCGATGCCGGCCTTGAACGGCGGCAGGTAGAGTTCGTGCAGCGCCCGTTCGTCGACGATCGAGTTCGAGCGGCGGCGGTAAAATTCCGTATCGTTGCAGATGAAGTGTTTCAGACACGCCACGGTTCCCGTCGACTGCATGCCCTTCACATACTCGGCGACCATCGCCGAGGCGAGCAGCGGATCTTCGCCCATGTATTCGAAGTTGCGTCCGTTCTGTGAGTTGCGGTAGATGTTCATGCCCGGACCCAGCAGGACCTCGATGCCTCCGGCGCGGCACTCTTCGCCCACGGCTTCGGCATAACGATAGGCCAGCGACGGGTTGAAGGTCGCTGCGAGGGAGATCGGGCACGGAAAGGCCGTCGAACGCTCCAGCTGGCGGACCATCGTCGGGTCGGACAGGTTGTCGCGCATGTGCACGCCCTGCGTGGCGTCGGAGAGATAGATGTAGGGCATGCCTTTCTCGGGCACGCCGTAGAAGAAGAACGAGGAGTAGCCGCGCATGAACGAGATCTTCTCGTCGAGGGTCAGCTGTGCGATCCGGGCGTCGGCCTGCCGGTAGGCCTCGTCCCACGCTACGACCTGCTGGGCGGCGGCCGGTGCGATCGCCGCGGCTGCCGTTGCGAAGGCGAGCAAAAGTTTTACGGAGGTTTTCATCGTTTTTTGAATTGGTTTGCGTTTCTGTCTTCTGCAAAGTTAGCGCATGAACGGCCCGCCGGAACGGCTCTTCGGAAAAATATAAACGATATGAACTGTCAGTTTTCTGAAAACCAGTTGATTGATGCTTCGGATGGCGTTGAATTATACAAATAAAACAGGCCTGATAATTTGCTTTTGCATGCTTTTTATCGTTATATTTGTGCAAATCCGTTGCCTGAAATGAAAAAACTGCCTCTCCTTTTCGCGGCCTTTCTCGTCGTCTCCGCATCCGGTCTGCGTGCCGGGGAACCTTCGGACATACATACGCTGCTTCGCCGCCTGGACGGTCTGCTCGACCGCCGCGAGGAGTTCCTGCTCCGCCACGAAGCGCGCCTCGACTCGCTCAAATCCCTGCTGCGCGGCGACACCCTCGGGTTCGGGGCGCGTTATGCCGTCACGGCGGAGATTGCGGAGCGTTATTTCGCCTACCAGAGCGACTCGACGATCGCCTACCTGCGCCGGAATGTCGCGCTGGCCGAAAGGGCGGGGAATGCCGACCTGACGATCCGTGCCAAATCGGTCATGGCGATGTGTTACAGCATGAACGGCCGCTTCCTCGAAGCCGACCGGGTGCTGGCCGGAGTGACCGACACGCTGCATATGAGCCGTGCGACGCAGGCGGCCTATTATGCCGCGCAGCACCGCCAGAACCGCGAGTGCCGCAGCCAGAGCGAGCCGGGGGCGGAGCGCGACCGGTTTCGAGCCTTCGAGGAGTACTACGCCCGCCGTGCGCTGGAAACCACCGGCGACATCTCGAAACGTTTCTATTTCGCCTACCTCGTCGCCGTGGACGAAGGGGATTACGACCGTGCCGCCGCGGCCTGCGACAGTGCGTTGGCATGCGCTCCGCCCGCGTCGCACGACTATGCCCGGGCGGCGTTCTACCGTTCGGAGACCGAAAGGTTCCGGGGCGACGAAGCGGCTCGTTTCGAATGGCTCGTGCGCGCCGCCATGGCCGATGTGCAGGGGGCCGTCCGCGACTACGGCGCCTTGGGCGGCGTGGCCGAAGAGCTGCTGCGCCGGGGCGACGCCGCACGGGCGATGCGGTGTATCCGCGTTGCGATCAACGACACGCAGGCCTACAATTCGCCCATCCGTTCGTGGCGCGACATGGCGATTCTGCCCCAGATCGAGCAGGCGTACAGCGAGCGCAATGCCCGTCTGCGCGCGATGTACGTCGCGCTGATCCTTCTGGCCTTTCTTTTCGCCCTCTCGGCAATCGGAGGCGTGCTGTTCGTCCTGCGCCAGAACCGGCGGCTCAACGCCGTGCAGCAGACCCTGCGCGAGTCGAACGGAAAACTGGCCGAGCTGGCTGCGAGCCTGCGCGAAACCAATGCCGACCTGAGCCGGCAGAACATCCGCATCGCCGACGCCAACCGCATCAAGGAGGTTTATATCGGCGGGTTCCTGAAGACGATCTCCGAATATATCTACAAACTGGCCGACACCTACCGTCATGTCGGCCGGATGCTGCGCGACGGCCGTTCCGACGAGCTGCGCCGCGAGTACGCCGGAACCGATGTCCGGAGCGACGAACTGAAAGAGTTCTACCACAATTTCGACACCACCTTCCTGGGGCTTTTCCCCTCGTTCATCGGGGAGTTCAACCGCCTGCTCGCCGACGATGCGCGTATCGGGGTCCGCCGTCCGGGAAGCCTCACGACCGAACTGCGCATCTTCGCGCTGGTCCGGCTGGGCATCACCGACACGGCGACCATCGCCGCACTGCTGCACTGTTCGGTCAATACGGTGTACAGCTACCGTTCGCGCATGCGGCTGCGTTCGCTCGTTCCGGAGCGGGATTTCGAACAGCGGGTGCAGTCCATCGGTCTCGGGGACGATGCCGCGGAGCTTTCCGGGACCTGATCGGAACGGGGCCTCTTGTCGGCGAAACACGGAGTTTTTTCGCTCGGGGTGTACGCTCCGACGCGGAAATGCGTATATTTGCAGCTCGCATATACCGATACGATGAAAGATTTTGCAGCCATAGATTTCGAAACGGCCAACGGCAAGCGCACGAGCGTCTGCTCGGTGGGCGTCGTCGTCGTGCGCGGCGGCGAGGTGGTCGATACGTTTTACCGCCTGATCCGTCCCCGTCCCAATTTTTACAGCCATTTCACGACGGCCATCCACGGTCTGCGCTATGAAGATACGGCTGATGCCCCCGATTTCGCGTCGGTGTGGCGCGAAATCGAACCCCGTATCGAGGGGCTGCCGCTCGTGGCCCACAACTCGCCCTTCGACGAAGGCTGCCTGCGGGCCGTCTTCGAACTGTACGGCATGCCCTGGCCCGGTTATACCTTCTACTGCACCTGTCGGGCCTCGCGCCGCACCTTCGGCAGCCGCCTGCCCAACCATCAGCTGCACACCGTCTCCGCCGCCTGCGGCTTCGAACTCGAAAACCACCACCACGCGCTGGCCGATGCCGAGGCGTGCGCGCAGATCGCCCTGAAAATCCTGTAATATATATTAGGTGTCGCCCGAGAAGTCTGATTTTTACGATTTCACCCCTGCCGGAGAGCTTCCGGCAGGGGTGACTTTTTTCGGGGGACTTTTCGGACGGCCTTTTCTCTCCGTCAAAGTCCCAGCTCCAGCTGGAAGCGGATCTCCCAGCGGTTGTAATCGGGGTCTATGGACCTGCTCCGGGTGTTGTACGACATGTCGGCCTGCACTTTGAGGCTGTGGCCGATGATGTAGCGCGTGATGCCCAGCGTGGTCTGGTTCCAGTTGCGGTATCCGGCCAGCGGCTGCACTTCGCTGTCCGGGAACAGCGTCGAGTTGCGCAGGGCGATTTCCCATTTTTTGTTGAACAGGTAGCTGGTCTGCACGTTGAGACCCTGCCCGTTGTAGACGAAGGCTCCGGTTTCGGGGCTGAACAGCGGGTCGCTGCACGAACGACCCATGAAATCGGTGTAGAAGGCGAAGCCCCGGTATTCGAGGATGAAATCGACGAAATAGGACCCCAGGTTGCGTGTGGCGTCGCCGGGCATCACGGCTCCCCGCTGACCCTTCAGCCGCGAGGCCTTGTGGTTGTAGGAGTAGGCTCCGGCGAGCAGAATCTTCACCCGCTCCTCGAATTCGTAGTTGCCCTCGATGACGTCGCCCTTCGACTTGAAGCGTCCCAGCGGATAGAGTTCCAGACGCCCCGTATAGGCCAGCCCTCCGGTCGGCGAACTGCCCCAGTTGCGGCCTTCGCCCAGTGTGACGGAGCCTTTTGCCGAGAGATTGAAGCCCTCGCCGTGGCGCATGTTGTATTCGCCGAAGAACCCGAAGTCGCGGTCGAGGTTGAATTCGCTGTTGACGATGCTCCGGTCGACGAATTGCAGGGCGCTCGACGAGTTGATCCGCGCGCGGTTGGCCTTGATCTTGGTCTGCCCGAATCCGATGTTCCAGGTGGCGTTGGGCACGTAGTAGACGATGGCGTCGCGCACGATGTTCATGTCGCCGCCGGGCAGCGGCTCTGTGTCGTAGGAGGTGAATCCCAGCTGGACCGAGTAGACCAGTTTGGGCGAATAGATGTAACCGTCGAAGCGCAGCCGCAGCCGTTTGACGCGGGCTTCGGTCTTGGTGAGCGTGAAGTCGTCGTCGAACGACAGCGCCAGAAGGTTCTGCATGCGGAAGCGCATCGTCAGTTCGAACCAGTCGTTTTTGGGCCGGAAGGTGATGCCCTTGCCGATCTCGATGTTGGTAGAAGTATCGGAAAAGCCGATGCGGAAATCGGAAGCATCGACGCCGGCCGCCGCGAAATCGAAGGTGATCGTGCTCGAATTCGTTCCGGTCGGTTCCGTGGCGGCCAGAACCGTCGCGGAGGTTCCGTAGGTGCATGTCAGCAGTTCGGGCTTGCGGGCCGAATTGGGATTGATCGTGATCTTCCGGATTTTACCCATATCCGATGCCGCCACATGGGTCTCGGCCTTGCCCTTGTTGAAATACCACACGATGTTCTTCGTATCGCTGGTGCTGTAATAGATATTGCCCGTGAAGGTGATCGCGCTGGTCCCGGTATCGTCGGTCGCCGTCCACGTACTGTCGCCGGCAGCCCAGCTGGTCGGCAGGCCCGTGATGTTGGACGAGAGCACACCCGCCGTGGCCGACAGGGTCATCGTATAGTCGGTTCCCGCGTCGCCGCCGCCCGAGCCGCCGTCGGAGACATACTCGATGCTGTAAAAGCGCAGTCCGTTGATCGTGGAATAGACGTAGACTGTGGTTTCGCCCGTCACCGCGATGTCGAATTCACAGGTCGTAGGCTCCCCGCTGCCCGATCCGGCCTCCTTGCTCTGCGCTCCGGCCGCATCGTCGCCGATCTGAACCGTTACGGAACGTCCGTCCGTAGCTGCGCCGCTGCCCGTATTCGACGCCACGACCTTCAGTTTGCCCGAAGCGGAAGCCGTGAACGAGAAACTGCGGACCGAAGCCGTGCCTTTGCCGCCGGTCTGGATATAGCTGACGCCGCTGCTCGTTCCGCCGCGGAAGCTCGATCCGCCCGAAAGGATGCGCAGGCCGTCGATCGTCTCGTCGAGATCGGTCAGACCGGCGCTGCCGGCAGCCGTGAGACGTGCAATCAGGTCGCTGAAAGCCGACGAGGAGAAGTCCCATGCGAAGTTGTCGCCGCCCGGACCCGAAGCCTCAACGACGGTCAGCCTGGCCGTACCGGCATCGGAGGCCTGCGCCGAAGCGTCGGCGGGGTTGGCGACCACCGAGATCGCGTACTCGCCCGCGGCAAGCCCTGCGACCGTCGCGGCCGCGATCGTATAGGAGGTCCCGGTTACGTTCTCGGAAGCTCCGCCGTTGAAGCTGACGTCATACGACGCAGCCCCGTCTACGGCATCCCAGGAAGCCGTCACTTCGGTCTGATCGCCTCTGGTGACCTTCGCCGGGGTGACCTTCACCGCGGGAGACGCCAGTTTGGTGTCGGCGACCGTCAGCGCGGCGGTTCCGGCCGGCGACGGTTTGTAGAGGTAGTCGGAAACGGCTGCCGCGGTGACGGAAATCGTGTACGTGCCGGGTTTGAGTCTGGCGACGGTCTCGGCCGGAACGGTCATCCGGGTCGCCGAAACGGTCTCCGAAAGGCGCACGACCTCCTCGGCCTCGCCGTTGAGCGTCGTCAGCGTAAGACGGTAGGTGTAGGTCGCGGCGTTGGGAACGGCTGCCCACGAGAAGGTCACCCCGGTGTTGTCGCCCTTGGTCACGGAGGCGGGATCGGCCGTCACCACGGGAGCGTCGAGCGGCATGGCGTTCTGCCCCGGAGCCTCGGCGCCCTCGTACCAGCCGATGCTGTAAATGTGATTGATCGTCGCGTCGGTCCAGATCGAAACCTTCGCCGAAGCCGGAATGCCCGGGCAGGGAATGTACACTTTGCCGCGGTTGTCGGCCGTGGGGGCCTCGACCGGCCCGAAGCTCTTGCCCAGCGCATCGACGTGGGCGTAGAAGTTGCGCCCTGCGCCGTTGGCGTAGCAGTCGATGGCGATCACGCCCTCGCCCACGACGGAGAACTGCACGGCGCGCTGCGAAGGCGCCTCACCCTCCTTGACGGTCGATTTGCCGCGCAGGTCGAGGTAGTTGCAGCCGTAGTCGGCATCTTCGCGTATCTCGACGTTCTTGCCCGAAGCGGCCAGAATCGTAAGGCCGTCGATGGTCTGGTCGGTCTCCCAGCTGACGGGTTGCCAACCCGTCGTGAAGTCCCAGAGACTGGACTGCCCCAGCGTCGTGACGACCAGACTGCCCGACTCGACACCGGCGATGTAGACCGAAATCGAATACTCGGTCCGCGCCTTCAGCCCCTCGAAGGTATAGGTGTGCGCGGTGACCTCGGCATCGGTCAGCGTAACGTTGCGCTCGTCGTCGTCGCCAGTCAGCACGAGGCTCGTAACCTGCCGGTCGGCGCCCCACGCGAGGGTGATCCTCGTCGCGCCCTTGTCGACGACGTCCACGTCGATCTTGTCCGAAGCGACGAACGAGATCGTACCGCGCACGGCCTCGTCGCGCAGCAGCTCGACGGTGTACGACGTGCCGGTCACAAGCCCGGTCAGCTCGTATTCGCCGGCGGCGATTTGGGCAGAGGTGAGCTTGATCAGCCCCACGTCGGGCGTGACGTCGAGGTGCGTGACGTTCGAGCCGGCGACCCAGCGCAGCATGGCCGTCGTGGCCGTCACGTCGCCGTCGCCCATCTTGCCGTCGTTCAGGAACAGGTTCTCGACACCCGTGGCGAACGCGCAGGCCGCGGGCTTCGAATCGGCGACGCCCGCACGCTGCGAGACGGCGACCAGTTCGGCGATCCATTCACGGTTGCCGGGCAGCTCCCGGAACGAGTATTCCATCGTCTTGACGGTGTTTCCGTCGCCGTCGAGCGGGGCGATCAGGTCCACCTGGTCGTAAACGCCGCCCTCGCCGTCGGCGTAGGAGAGCGTCAGCGTGTAATCCGCTATTCCGGCCATGACCGTCCACGAGAAGGTCACGTTGACGTTGTTGGACAACGTATGGGTGAAGTTCAGCGGGGAGAACTCGCGGCCGTAGGCGATGTCCTCGATGATCCCGTCGGGGTCCGAACAGCCGTGAAGCGACGCCGCACCGGCGAAGAGCGTCACGAGCAGCAGGAATTTATTGATGATCGTTTTCATGCGTTTTCTTGTTTTTTCCTTTTTCAGAACGCTATTGCATCGGGTAACCGTAATCGTTAACCAGCAGGCTGTTGGTGGTGATCGACTGCTTGAAAAGCGGCCAGAACATATGCACGTCGGGATCGTACTGGTAGATCATGTCGATGCGCGCCGCGGCGGTCGTGCCGCTCTTGATATACTCCTCCTCGGTCGTGCCGTCGGTCTTCTTCGACGTGAAGAGCGTCCAGCCCGTGCCTTCAGGCTCGCCGGCCTCGCCGAAATCGAGTCCGTGGAGCTGCACCGTCTCGCCGTCGACGTCGTACTTGTAGTAGACCTTCGAGCCGATAAGGTCGAATTCATAGGTTTTGCCCGTCAGTTCCGACGTGTAGGGCGTGTGGTCGAGCATGGCCTTCATCTTGTTCTTCGCATCGTCGAGCGACGCCTTGAGCAGGCCCCAGCGGATCAGATCCTGCTTGCGGATCTGCTCGCAGCTGAATTCGAGCATGCGCTCCCTGTATATGGCCTTGAACATGGCGTCCTTCGAGCCGATGCCCTCAAGGTATTTATCCACCGCCTCGTCGGACTTGAAGGCGCGGTAGCGGACCTTGCGCAGCTGCGTCTTGGCGTAGGGCAGGTCGTTCAGTTCGTTGGCGGCCTCGGCGGCCATCAGCAGCACGTCGGCATAGCGCATCACGATCGGCTTGATGCCGCAGTCGTTGCCCGAGATGACCTCGTCCATCCATTCGTAGCGGTATTTGCCGCTGTACCATTTCTGGATGTTCTCCAACTCCTGCCTGCCGCCGTTCCAGCGGAAGGGCACGCAGGAGATGTCGCGGCGGCGGTCGTTCCTGTCGTACTCGTAGTAGAGCGTGGGAAGCGGGCCGATCGTGCCGCCGGCATTCGCCTTGCCGCAGTACTTATCCGCCGTGTAGTGCTTGACGGCGTAGTTGTTCATCCACTGGCCGCGGTTGTCGGCAAAGGGGATCACGAAGAGCGTCTCGCCTCCGGCCGCGACCTCGCGCTTCATCATGCCACGCCAGATCTCCTCGAACGAGCCTTCCAGACCCACGCAGGCATTCTCCTTGGCGATGACCTCCTTGCAGGCGTCGAGCGCCTTCGTGTAGAGGGCGCCGTCGCCCCACGCCTGCCCGCTTTCGGTGAGCCTGCTGCGGCGGTTCTGCCCGACATTGCCCGTACCGATCTGCCCCTCGTCGGGACGCTGCGAATACCCGGCGGCCGAGAGGCACACGCGGGCCAGCAGTCCGTAGGCGAACGCCTTGTTGACACGGGTGGTGAGTCCCGTTTTGCCGGACTCGTTGGGCCAGTAAACGTAATTCACGGCCTCCTCCAGATCGGAGATGATCTGCCGGTAGATGACATCGCGGTCGCTCTTGGGCTTGATGACGTCGCCCGTCTCGCCGATGGGCTGGAAACGCGCAGGAACGTCGCCCCAGGCCTTGACGAGGTCGTGGTAATAGAGCGCGCGCAGCACCAGCGCCTCGCCCAGCAGGTAACGCATCCCGGCATTGTTCTCCACGTTGCCGTACTTGCGCAGGCCGGCGATGGCCAGATTCGCGTTCTCGATGGCGGTGTAGGCCAGGGCGAACTGGCCGCTGCTCTCGTTGAGCTGGCTGTTCGCATCGTCGTACGACGCGTTATAGGAGTAGATCAGCGTCTTGGTGTCGGTGGGTTTGTCGGGCGACGCGCCTACGTACCACTCCGTGTCGCTGTTGGCCCCGTAGTAGATCAGCCAGCGGTTGCGGTAGGATTTGTCGACGCCGAACTGGCGGTAAATGTTCATAACGGCCGCCTCGGCATAGGTCTCGTTCGAAAACATGGTCTCCGAATCGGACGACGAGGACGAACGGGTGTCCAGCAGGTCTTCGCCGCACGAGGTGGCCAGCAGGCCGGTGCAGGCAAGGATATAGATTAACTTTTTCATCGTTGGATTGTTTTCTGTCGGTTGAAGGTTAGAAGCTGATGTTCGCACCGAAAACCCACGAACGGCTCTTCGGATAGGCCGAGTAGTCGACGTTTGGGGTCATGGGCGTCGCGCGGCGCGTGTCGACCTCGGGATCGAAACCGCTGTACGGCGTCCAGCAGAAGAGGTTCGTGCCCGTCGCATAGAGACGCACCTTGTTGATGCACACCTTGCGCGTCCAGCTCGCGGGCAGCGTGTATCCGACCGTCAGCGACGAAAGACGCAGGAACGAAGCGTCCTCCAGCAGCCAGCTGTGAACGACCGTCTGCGGCATGTAGGGCGACCACATGTTCGTCGCGGCGTTGGCGGCGGCCAGCTCGGCAGGATCGGTGATCAGGGCGCCGGTCTCCCAGTTGACGTTGGTCCAGCGTTTGCCCAAAGCCATCGCGTCCGAAAGGTTGCGGATGACGCCCTTGCCCGTGTACTTCTGCGACGAGGTGAACTCGACGTTGTTGGCATTGAAAACCTTATTGCCGTAAGAATAAGTGAAGTTGGCGGCCACGTCGAAACCATAGGCATAGGCCGAGAGCGAGAAACCGCCCGTGAACTTGGGCTGCACGTTGCCGATCTTTCCCTGAACGGGCGTACCGTTCTCATCGCAGAGCAGTTTGAGCGAGCCGGGACGCATGTCGCCCACCACGCCGGCGCAATTCGATCCGTCAAGCGTCCGCCACTTGCCCGTCTCGTTGTAATAGTCCAGGTCGAAATCCCCGACCTCGTAGCGGCCCAGCGTCGTATAGCCGCGGATGTCGCCGATGGCCCCGCCCAGCACGGCGTAGTAGTCCGTGACGTTGTTGTTCCAGCCCGACGACTGCGAGTAGGTCTCCAGTCCTGCCAGATCCATGATGCGGCTGCGGTTGAAGGCGATGTTGGCGTTGAAGTTCACGCCCCACTTCGCCTTTTCGGCCAGAACGGCGGCCACCGACACCTCCAGACCGCGGTTGCGGATCGTACCGGCGTTGCGGTACTGGAAGCTGTAACCCGAACCCGAAACCGGATAGCGCATCAGAATGTCCTCGGTGGTGTTCTGGTACACCTCGACCGATCCCGAAAGGCGGTTGCGCCAGAATCCGAAGTCGAGACCCAGGTTGTGCGAATAGGTCGTCTCCCACGTCAGGTTGGCATTGGCCATGTAGCTCTCGCTGGCCCCGTTGCCGTTGGGCGTCCAGTAGACCGGATCGCCGTAGATGAAGCTGCTGCCCGTGCCGACCTCGTAGAGCTGCGTCAGGCCGCCCATGCCGGTCGGTATGTTGTTGTTGCCCGCCGTACCGAAGCTGTAACGCAGCTTGAGGTTGTCGAGCCACTTGAGGTCCTTCATCCCCCACTCGTCCGACAGACGCCACGAAGCGGCCACCGAGGGGAAGTAACCCCACTTCCGGCCCTTCGAGAACTTCGACGAACCGTCGCCGCGCATCGTGGCCGAAAGCATGTACTTGCCCTTGAAGTCGTAGTTGATGCGTCCGAAATAGGAGAGCAGGATGTCGTCGGCCGCATAGTTCATGTTCGACGAACTGGCGTTCGAGGCCGAACCCATGAAGGTCCACGCCTGCTCGGCGGTGTAGAAGTCGGGCAGTCCGTCGACCCAGGTGTTGAACGTACGCTGCTCGGTGATGATGTACTCCTGTCCCAGCAGCACGTTCAGGTGGTGGTCGTCGTTCGAAATGAGCTTCCTGAAGTCATAGTTCAGCGTATTGGTGTTGCGCACGCGGCGGCGCGTCACGTCGTTGTAGTTGGTCGACGGGGTTCCCGGGACCGACGACCCCGAGCCTCCGACCTTCGAATAGTAGGTCGTCACGCCGTAGAACGAATTGGTCTCCTGGCGGTACTCCTCCATGCCGGCCTCGACCTTCAGGCGAAGGTCGTCGACGATCTCCCACGTGAAGCCCGCGTTGGCGTTCCAGTTGGTGCGCTCGCGCTTGCGGTCCGAATCCGAAACGGCGACGGTCGGCATCACGGCGTCCGAGGAGTTCTCCTCCAGGTCGTCGCCGCCCTCGATCTGGGCCTTGAGCGGAATGGGCGTGTAGAGCATGGCGTTCTTCAGACGGCCCGTGGTCTGCGAGCCCGAGTCGTTGAGCGAGTTGGCGCCCGCGCCGCGGACCTTGATGCGCGAATAGCGGATGTTGAAATCGAGCGTGATGCGCTTGCTGGCCTTGAACTGCGTTTTCAGGCCCAGGTTGTCACGGCTGTAATTCGAGCCGATCATAATCGCCTTGTCGTAGAGACGCGCATAGGTGGCGTTCCACTTGAACTTGTCGCCGCCGCCCGAAACCGTGAGGTTGTGGTTGAACTGCTCGCCCGAACGGCCGAAAAGCTGGTCCATCCAGTCGTTGCCCTTCACGCCGTCGTAGAGGTCGATGTCGGAGAACGCTCCGAAATAAGGCTCGTAGTTGTCCGAAACCTTGTTCTGGATGGCGGCCAGTTCATACTGCCACCTGGCGAACTCCGAAGGGTTGAGCGCCTGCACCTGGTTCTTGCGGGCGATGTCCTTGAAACCCCAGTATACATTGTAGTTTACGTTCACCTTGCCTTTCTCGCCGCTCTTGGTGGTGATCAGCACGACGCCGTTGGCGCCTCGCGAACCGTAGATGGCCGTCGAGAAGGCGTCCTTCAGAATGTCGATCGACTGGATCTCCGACGAGGAGATGTCGCTGATGCTCTCCACGGGAAATCCGTCGACGATATAGAGCGGTGCGCCGTCCGACGAAAACGACCCCGCACCGCGCACGCGGATACGGATTTCGGCGTCGGGGTCTCCCTCCGTGGCCGTGACCTGCACGCCGGCCATGCGGCCCGTCATCGCCTCGGCCACCGAGGCCACGGGCATCTGCTGCAACGTCTCGGCATTGACCGAAGCGACCGAACCCACGACATCGCGGCGTTTCACGGTGGCGTAACCCACGACCACCACGTCGTCCATCGCCGTCGACTCGTCTTCGAGCCTGACGTCGATCTGCGTTTTGCTGCCGATGGCGATACGCTGCGTCTTCATACCGATATAGGAGATCACCAGCGTCTTCTTCGAAGCATCGGGGACGGTGAGCGTCCATCGTCCGTCGACACCCGAACTCGCCCCCAAGGTCGTCCCGTCAACGACCACCGAAGCTCCGATAACCGGTTTGCCCGCCGAATCCTTGACGACTCCTCCGATCTTTTGAGCCGCGGCCGTGGAGGCCAGACCCACACCCAGCAGGAACAACAGGGCGAACTTTAGAGTAAAGCTTTTCATATAAAAGGTTTTGGTTAATAATTAGGTTTTCGCTTTTTCCGTAAAAGGGGTATTTCCCTATACAAAAATAAATTGCCCCGGAGGATTCGATTGGTAATTTTTATCACTTCTCATGGATAATTTGTCAAACCGCCCCGAACGGCCTCGCAAGACCCCGGGAAAAGGAAAACAGGGCAAAAAATCCTCCTTCGGCAGGAGGATTTTCCCGGAAAAAGATTTACCTGTTCCACAAAAGCATCCGGCTTCTTAAACCGGGCGCGGAACCGGACGGAGAGCGGACGGACCTGACATCGCCCCTAAAACCGGCTTCTTAAGCCGGGCGCGGAACCGGACGGAGAGCGGACGGACCCGCCATCGCCCCTAAAACCGGCTTCTTAAGCCGGGCGGGCGATCTCCAGCGACGCCCAGATAAAGGGACCCACGCCCTTGCAGTCGTTCTCGATCACCGGCTCGGAAATGTAATATTCGAACGTGCCGCTGCGCATCTGCCTGCCGCCCAGGCCCGCCACCGAACAGCAACCGGTCAGCGAGATCGTGCCGTCGGGATTTTCCTTCACGAAACAGCCGACGAACTTTTCATACAGCCGCCGCGCCTCCCCGCCCAGCTCCGCGGGCAGGTAACCCAGCCGCACGCCCTTGAGCATGGCGTAGACGAACATCGCCGAGGCGGTCGATTCGAGGTAGTTGCCCTCGCGGCCCGGCTGGTCGAGCACCTGATACCACATGCCGGTCGCGGGATCGGCGTATTTCGGCAGCACCTCGTAGATATGGTTCAGAATCCCGACCATCGGCTGCGTCGCATCGTCGACGCCGAGGTATTGCAGCGTCTCGACGATGGCCATGGCGTACCACCCCATCGCACGGCCCCAGGCATGGGCCGACTGCCCGGTGGTCTTGTCGCACCAGAACATTTCGCGCGAATCGTCGTAGGCGTGGCGGTAAAGCCCCGTCGCGGGGTCATAGGTATGCGCGGCCACGACGACGAACTGATTCACGATGTCGTCGACAGCCTTTTCGTACTCGCCCCCGGAGAGGTTCCGCACGACATACTCGGCGTAGAACGGCTGGGCCATGTACAGCCCGTCGAGCCACATCTGGTGCGGGTAGACCTCCTTGTGCCAGAATCCCCCGTCGGCGTTGCGGGGCTGCGCCTGCAACTGGGCGTAGAGCGTGTCGAGCGCCATCTTATAGCGCACGTCTCCCGTGCGGTCGTACAGTTCGAAAAGGGCGCGTCCGGGACAGACGTGGTCGAGGTTGTATTTCGTCTTCCTATAAGTCAGCACCTCTCCGCCGGGACGCACGATCGTGTCGAAATAACGCTCGGCATAGGCCGTGAACTCCTCAATGCCGTACATCCGGCCGGCATCGGCGATGGAGAGCAGTTCGAGACCCGTGGTGTAGTTCCACTTCACCTTCCCGGCGGGAATGCCGTCGAGGTTCGTCGGCGAAGGGTTGCGGAGGATTTCGCTCGCGGCCATGCGGACGGCGGGCGGGTTTCCGGATTCGTACAATGCGCCGGACGAGGTGCAGGCGGCGGCCAGCGCGCACAGTGCGGCAGGGATCAGACGTTTTTTCATGCGGTCTTGGTATCTTGGTCTTGTTTCAGGTTGTGCGTCTTGAGGTATTCGGCGGGCGACATGTGGAACTGCTCGCGGAAACAGCGGCTGAAATAGCCCGGATCGGAGAATCCCACCTTATAGGCCACCTCCGACACGGAAAACTGGCCCGTGCGCAGCAGGAGTTTCGACTTGGTGATGCGGTACTCCTTGATCAGTTCGACGGGCGACTTGCCCGTGAGGCTCTTGAGCTTGTTGTACATCGTCGTACGGCCCAGTCCGAGGTGCGAGGCCAGCTGGTCGATCGTAAGCTCCGAGTTCTCGACGTTCTCGCCCAGCCAGGCCATCACGTTCTTCATAAACTCCTCGTCGCGGTCCGTGACGACGACGTCCTCGACCGCCAGTTCGACCACCTTGTTGCGGGCCGACTGCGAGGAGAACTTCTCGAAGAGCTTGCGCCGCTGGGTCAGCAGGTTGTCGATGCGGGCCAGCAGCAGTTCGATGCTGAACGGCTTGGTGATGTAGCCGTCGGCGCCGAACTCCATGGCCTTCACCCGGTCGTCGGGCGAATGGCGGGCCGTGAGCATCACAATCGGGATGTGGCTCATCGTGAAGTCGTGGCGCACCTTGTCGATCAGCTCGATGCCGTCCATGCGGGGCATCATCAGGTCGGTGACGATGATGTCGGGCATCTCGCTGCGGATCTTTTCGAGGGCTTCGGCGCCGTCGTCGGCCTCGACGACGTAATAGGTGTCTATCAGACTGTTGTACATAAAGATGCGCAATTCGCGGTTATCCTCGACCAGGAGGATTTTCTGTGCATCCTTCGGCGGCGCAACGTCCACGCGGCGCTGACTGTCGGCAGCCGTGAAGTCGCTGACCATATAGTCGTCGCGGCGTTTGCCCTCTCCCGCTCCGGCGCCCGAGAAGTCGATCTGCTCCATGCCGAAATGGGCGTTGCCGAGTTTGAGTTTCACGGTGAAGGAGGCGCCTTCGCCCGGACGGCTGTCGACCGAGATTTCGCCGTGGTGCAGGGTCACGATGTCGCGGCAGAGCGAAAGTCCGATACCCGACCCTTTCATGTTGCTGTCCACGGCGCGCGAAGCCTGTGCGAAACGCTCGAAGATCATCCCCTGCTTGTCCTTCGGGATGCCGATGCCCGTGTCGCGGACCGTGAGCGTCACGCTCTCCTCCTCCTCGCGCAGTGAAAGTATCACTTCAATTCGCCCGCCGTTGGGCGTGAATTTCAGCGCGTTGGACAAAAGGTTATAGACGACGCTCTCCATACGTTCGATGTCGACCCACACCAGCACCGAACGGCGCGAGAGGGTGAACAGCAATTCGATCCGGCGCTCGGAGGCCATTTCGCGGAAATCGTCGAGGGCGTCCTCGACCAGCGGCACGAGGTCCACGCGCGAGATTTTCAGCTCCATCTTGTTCTTGACGATCTTGCGGAAGTCGAGCAGCTGGTTGATCAGCGTCAGCATGCGCTTGGCGTTGCGGTGGGCCAGCGTGAGGCTGTTTTCGCCCCGCGGCGTGAGGCTGTCGTGTTTCTTCACGTCCTCGATGCCGCCCAATATGAGCGTGAGCGGCGTGCGCAGTTCGTGCGAGATGTTGGTGAAGAAACGCAGTTTGAGATCGGTCATGTTCTGCTCGACGCTCGCTTCGCGGCGGATGCGGATGACCGAGCTGGCAATGCGCCAGGCGACGGCCGCCGCCGCCAGCGCCAGCAGCGCATAGAGGGTTTTAGCCCACCAGGTGAGCCAGGGGGGGGAAGCACTTCGACCCCGATCGTGATCCCCTCGTCGGCGGCATCGGCATTGCCGACGAACGCCTTGACGTGGAACTTGTAGTCGCCGATCGGCACGTTGGAGTAGGCCGCGCGGTTGGTCGTTCCCGAAATGTTCCAGTCCTGGTCGTAGCCTTCGAGCTTGTACATGTACCCCACCACGTGCTGGATGGCGAAATTCAGCGACGCGAACTCCATGCGGAAATTCGAGAAATTGTAGGGCAGCACGATGCGGTCGGCCTCGGTCACCGACTCCGAGAGCGGCGAGCGGCGCCCCGCGACGACGGGGACGTTGCGCACGTCAAGCCCCGTGAAACGCAGGTCGTAGTCGATCTTCGCGGCGCGGACCTCGTCCGGATCGAAGCGGTAGAGCTGGCGTCCGCTGCCGAAGAGCACCTCGCCCCGCGGCGAGGTGAGCGCCGTGGCCTCGCTGAAAACCGCATTGCGCATGTTGTCGTAGAGGTAGTAGTTCGAGAAAATCCCGCGCCGGGGATCGAACCGCGACACGGCGTTGTGCGTCGAAACCCACAGGTCGCCCTGCCGGTCCTCGGTCAGGGCCATGCAGATATTGCTGGCCAGCCCCGACGATTTGTCGTAGCAGCGAAAACGCGGCGCACCGTCGGCGTCGTACCCCTCGATGAGGTTCAACCCGCCGCCGAAGGTCGCCAGCCAGATGCGCCCTCCGGAGTCCTTGAGCATGTGGATGATGTCGTTGTTGCCCAGCGACTCGGCATCGCCCGGTATCTTCTGCATCAGCCTGAAGCGCATCAGCTTGGCGCTGGCGCCCGGGTCGAAGACCAGCAGTCCGTCGACCGTCGCGGCGAACATCCGGTCCGGACGGTCGTAGAGCAGCCACCGCACGCGCCCCGCCTCGTCGAGCGGATAGTGCGTCATCAGGTTGCCGGCATGGATGAAACGGTGTCCCGCAGGGTCCTCCAGCAGGTTGATGCCCCCGCCGTAGGTCGCCACCCAGATACGGCCCGCGCCGTCCTCCTCGACGCAGTAGATCTGGTCGTCGCTCAACGACCAGACATCCGCGTCGGAATGGACGAAATGCGTGACCCGGTAACCGCCGCCCTCGGGCGTCATGCGGTAAAGCCCCTCGCCCTTGGTCCCGACCCAGATATTGCCCGAAGAGTCCTCCTTCAGGGCGTAGATCATCCCCGTGCCGCGGCGGCCCTGCGCCGGAAGCGTGTAGACGGGTTTGTTCGAGGCGTCGAAGGCGATCAGGTCGCCGTCGCGCGTGCCGACCCACATCCGCCCCCGGCTGTCGGTCATCAGGGCGCGGATTTCGCCCGAAAGCGGGTCCGGAGATTTCGAGTCGAGGGTGAAGACCTCGGCAGGCTGGCGCAGCAGCACCGCCTTGCGCAGTCCGCGTTCGTTGTAGGTCGAGAGCCACAGCACGTCGTCGCGCACGTCGAAACGCACGACGGCGTTGGTCATCTGGCAGTTGGGCTGCTTGGGGTCGTTGTAGAACGGTTCGACCGTGTCGCGTTCGCGGTCGTAGTAGCCGAAGCCCCAGTTGTTCATCTTGATCCACAGCAGACCGCCGCCCTCGGCGATCTTGGTGATCGTGTCGAGGTTGTAGGAGACGGTGTAAGGTTCCTGTCCGAAGTGCTTGTAGTCGTCGGTCGAGGGGTTGTAACGCGTGATGCCCGTCTCGGCCGAGGTCACCCACACGATGCCGTGCGAGTCGGCCGCAAGGCCGCGGATGCGGCGCGGACGCGCCCCTTTGGGATCGAGCCGCGCGAGGCGGTCGCCAACGACCCGGTAGAGTTCGCCCGAGCGACTGCCGGCGTAGACCGCGCTGCGCACCGAGTCGGCGACGATGGCCGTCAGCGGAGCCTCGCCGCCCGGCAGACGGTCGACCTTCCCGGTCTGCTTCCCGACGCGGACCACCTCGCCGGGCGTGGCGCAGTAGACGGATGCGGCGTCGGCCGTAAAGGCGAAGGCCGGAGCCGCCGTCTCGCAGAGCGTGCGTGCGGTGCGCTCCCCGGCGGCAATGTGGTTCAGCTGTCCGTCCGCCGCGGCGATCCAGGCGCCGTCCCGGTCGTCGACGTACATCGCCGTGACGTCGCCGCCCAGCACCGGGGCGTCGAAAAAGGCGTCCACACGCACGGGAGCGGCATCGGCCCCGTCGGCGAAGCGCGCCACGCCCAGCCCCGCGATGGCCACCCACGTGCCGCCGTCGCCGTCGTGCAGGCAGTGCGTCATGCGGTAATGCTTCGAATCGACGCCGTCGACGAGCGACACCACGTCCTCGAACTGCTCGGTATAGCGGTTCAGACGGTAGACGTGGAGGTTATAGGTCGTGAACCAGAGATGGCCGTTCGAATCCTCGCTCACCGAGACGAAGCGGTGGTGCGAAAGCGGCGAGAAGTCGCCCGGCGTGGTGCTGAAATTCTTGAAGGCATACCCGTCGAAACGGCTGACCCCGTACCACGTGCAGACCCACACGAACCCGCGCGAATCGGTGTAGATGTCGGCGATGCGGTCGTGCGTCATCCCGTCCAGGGTGGAGTAGGTCTGAAAGAGGCATTGCGGGGGCGACGTCCGGGCGAACCCCGGAACGGCAGCGAGCAGCAAAAAGGTCAGCAGCAGTCGTTTCATAGTCATTTAACAAATCCGGTCTTTCCCAAGATAGCAAAAAGAACGGACGTTTCCAAAATCGAATCGCACGCGGTCCGGCAAATAAAACGTGTCGCAACGACACCAAATATACGAAAATCGGATGCCCGATCTATTTTTCAAAGGCCGCAAGCACCTGCCGGACCTCTTTTCCGGTCAGCTGCCGCGACCATCCGACCCGGCTCCGGGACGCGGCTCCGGGACCTTCGGAATGATATTCAGCGTAGAACGCGGTCCGGTGCGCGCGGGGTTTGGACCAGTCGTGCCACCCTTCGGGCACGATGTGCGGTCCCAGGTGGCAGCCGACGAAAACAGTCTGCGCATAATCGCGCCACGGGCGGCCCAGCCAGCACCGCGTGACCCCTTCGGCAGCGGTCAGGCGGCAGTTGCGGAAAACGAAACCCACGGGCTGTCCCTTGCAGGTCGAGGCCGCCGTGATGTAGGAATCGGCCTTCGAACGAATCTCGCAGTTGCGGAACAACGCCGCCGCCGAGCCGAAAATGAAGTCGGTCGTACCTTCGACATAGCAGTCGTCGAAGCGGATGCGGGCATTCTCCGCACAGGTCCGCCCGTCGCGGTTGCCTGCGCCGTAAAGGTAGAGCGTGTCCTGATTGCCCAGGAAGCGGCAGCCGATGAAATGCAGGTCCGTACCGAGGCATTGCACGGCGACGGCCTGCCCCACGCATCCGGCGGCATTCTCGAACGTCAGGCCGCGCACCGTCCAGCCGTCGCCGCCGAAATAGACGGTCGAGGAGCCGGAAGTGCCCAGCGGACGCCCCGTCGCACCGATCTTTGCGGCATAGTCGTCCCACGTGACCGTCACCGCGCCGCGCCGGCTTTCAAAGCCGGCTTTCGAAACCGCCGGCCGGTCCGTATCCGCCCCGATTCCGTGCACCCCCTCAAGGATAACATTGCGCTTGGTGGCGGGAACGACGATTTTCTCGCGGTAGACGCCTTCGCAGACGAGAATGCGGGTCGTATCGCGGCAGAAGTCGGGAACGGCGGCCACAGCTTCGGTCAACGTGAAAAAGTCGCCCGAGCCGTCCTGCGCGACCACGAAGTCGGAGGCGACGAGACGGCGGCCCAGTTCGGGAACCTCCGCCGGAAGCTGCGCGGCGATCATCCGCGCCACGGCGCGTGCGCCGCGGACGTTGAGGTGGGTGTCGTCCCGCCGTCCGTCGGGCCAGCGGGGACTGGTCCCGGGTTCGACCCACATGTAATATGCCCGGGACGCCTCCTCGCCCAGCGACGACACCCATGCGCGGGTCAGCCGTTCGGCGTCGACCAACTGCGTTCCCTCCGCCGCGGCCACACGGCGCACGGCGTCGGCATAGGGTCCGAGGGTGTCGTCGAGCAGCCCATCGGCGAAACGACGGCGCACAATGGGCGTCAGCAGCACCGGGATCGCCCCCTTTTCGCGCGTTTCACGCACATAGCGGCGCAGGTTGCCGGCATACCGCTCCGGAGCGGCGTAGCGGGTCGAATCGTTCTGTTTCTGGTCGTTGTGCCCGAACTGGATGAAGACGTAGTCGCCGGGCTGCAATTTGTCATAAACGGCGCCCCAGCGTCCTTCGTCGCGGAACGATTTGGTCGAACGCCCGTTCGTGGCGTGGTTCTCGACCCGCACCGAACCGTCGAACAGCGGCTGGAACAGCTGCCCCCAGCCCCGCTCGGGATTCTGCCCGGCAAGCTCCTTCGCGGCGCACGTCGAGTCGCCTACGAGGTAGACGCGCAGCGTCCGCCCGCAAATACTTTCAAACGACAACACGCATAATATCAGCAAGAAAAACCGTTTCATCTCAAGCATCGGTTTAAACAGCGAACGGGAGGCGCTGCGACCGCCCGCCGCCGGATCGACTATTGCAAAGCAGTATAGGAGCCTCCCTTCACCTGCGACAGCGTGATGTCGCGGACCAGGTAGTGGAGGTAAACCTCGATGTTGGAATAGAGTTTCTGCGGGTCGAGCGTCGTGGCCGCAGCGTCGGAGGCGTCCTTCGGGTCGAGTCCGAGCAGTTCCTCGTAGTGATCGGGAATGCCGTCGCCGTCGGTATCCACCGCGGCGCGCGCGATCTCGCCGGCGGTCGCCGTGAGTTCGGGCCAGCCGCCCACGGCCGCCTGCGAGTCGATGATGCCGCCCGTCGAGCCGTTGCCCCCGTCGGGGAAGGTCGCCCTGCCGCTGCGGGCGTCGGTCTCGGCCCGCCGGTCGACGGCGTCGCGGCAGAGCGAGGCCCCGGCGTAGGACAACACGGCGTCGAACGCCCCGGCGGCCGTGTGCGTCGTGGTGTGGCACACCGTCACGCCGCCGGCCTTGATCGGAAGCGGCGCTGCGAGACGTCCCTCCGTGGTCGATGGGTCATTGCCCTGCGGGTGGTAGTAAACACCGCTCCACTGATCGCCGTTGATCGAGGAGGCATAGCTGCCGGCATGGTAGTTACCCGACATATAGAGCCGGGGATAGGCAGAGCCGACGTTCGACGAGGAGTTGTGCCAGTAGGCGTCGACGAAATACCTCTTCTCCTTCGACGCCGGGCCGGGCTTGTAGTAGTTGTTCACGACATTGAACGAGCCGTCCTCGCCGCCGTAGGTCGTATTGCTGCCCCAGTTGTAGATCACGTTGTTGCGGTAATCGACATTGCCGCGATGCGTCGAAAGATAGCTGCCGTAGACGCCCGGATGGTCGATGCGCGCGTTACGGCTGTCGTGGTTGGCCAGCAGGTTGTGGTGGAACGAGGCATTTTTGCCGCCCCAGATGCCGCCGTAGCCGTGGTCGCCCTTGCCGTGGGCCGATTTGCGCAGGCTCTCGGTCAGAAGACACCACTGCATCGTGAAATTCTGATTGGCGTAGAACGAGGCGCATTCGTCGATGGACCACGACATCGAACAATGGTCGAGAATGATGTCCTTGTGGTAACGGCCCCAGATGGTATCCGAGCCGTCGGAAAGGTTGCCGCCCGTATTGAGGTCGCCCAGGCGGAAACGCATATAGCGGATGATCACGTTGTCGGCGTCGACCACGACCGTCCCGCCGGCGATGCAGACGCCGCCGCCCGGGGCGGTCTGCCCCGCAACGGTGAGGTTGTCGTTCCGGATGCGCAGGTCGCTCGTCAGGTGGATCGTGCCGGCCACGTCGAAGACGACGATGCGTTTGCCCGAGGCCTCGACAGCGGCGCGGAACGATCCGGCGCCCGAGTCGTTGAGGTTGGTGACGCGATAGATCCTGCCGCCGCGGCCGCCCGTCGTGTACATGCCGCCGCCCTCGGCGCCGGGGAAGGCGCGCAGCACGCCGTCGTTCTCGTTGGCCAGGGGAAGCCCCAGGTCCACGTCCGGATCGGCCGGCCCTTCCGTCGAGAAGGTCGCAAAATCGGAGAACGCCGAGTCCTGCCACCCGGCGGAACCGAGCGGAGCCGCGGCAAGCACTCGGAAACGGTAGGAAACGCCCGGTTCCATTTCGAAACGCTGCGATTGCAGACGCGTCGTGGCCGATTGCAGGGGCGCCGCGGCGTCGCCGGCATAGAGTTCGAAGGTGAAGCGCACGGCCTCGACCGGCTCGGAGATGCTCCAGCGCACCGTGGCCGTGCGGTCCGAAACCGCCACGGCGACATCGGGCACGGGAAGGGTTTTCATGTCGGGAACCGCCGCCGTGGAATCGTCGCCGCAACCGACGGCGAGAGCCAGCATCCCGGATAACAGTAAAATATCGGTACGAATCATGCGGATCGGTTTATTTGATTGCTACATACCGGGCCGCACCCTTCGACAGCGAAGCGTTGGCCCCGGTGATCTGCGGCGAGGAGACCTCGATCGAGCGGTTGCGGCTACCCGTCACGACGAGCGCGCGCTCCAGCCCTTCGGGGCAGACGAAGCCTTCGGCCGAAAGATTCTTCACGTTGTTGAGCATCAGCGCGGGACCCTGCTCGGGGATGATCTTCACGCCGCGCAGCACGACATCCGACGACTCGTTGATCTGCGCCCCCGTCACGGCGTAAATCTGCGTGTTCTCGACCGTGACGCGCTCAACGTTCATCTCCGGAAGTCCGTTGAAATACATCGCGCGCCGGGCGCCGCGGCACCACACGTTTCGGATATGGATGTCCCGGAAAGCCGGCGTGGTCTCGTCTACCGGCTTGGGGGCGATGTCCGTGACTTCGGCGTCCCCGCCTTCGGCATGCGCCTCGGAGGCCGACTTGCCGCCGTAGAAAAGGTCGAACAGCAAGGGTTCCTGCAGGATGTTGTTCATGGCGATGTCCTCGATCCAGATATTCTCGACCACCCCGCCGCGGCCGCGCGCCGACTTGAAGCGCAGGCCCACGTCGGTTCCCGAGAAGGTGCAGTTCGAGACCCTGACGTTCCTGACGCCGCCCGACATCTCGCTGCCGACGACGAACCCGCCGTGGCCGTGGAAGACGATGCAGTTGTCGACCAGAATATTCTCGCACGGAATGCCGCGGTCGCGGCCCGCCTTGTCCTTGCCGCTCTTGATGCAGATGCCGTCGTCGCCCACGTCGAAGCGCGAGTTGGTCAGCACGACGTTCCGGCACGACTCGATGTCGATGCCGTCGCCGTTCTGCGCATAGTCGGGGCATCGGACCGTAATATCATTGACGATCAGATTGGTGCACATGGCCGGGTGGATGTTCCAGCAGGGCGAATTCTGGAAGATGACGCCCTCCAGCAGGACGTTCTCGCAATGGTGGACGGCAATCATCACCGGGCGCAGGAAGTCGTGCATGCGCTCGAAATCGGCGCGGGTTTTCGCCCACGTCGAAACGTTCTGGTCGGCGCCCGACGTGGCCCCGAACTTATAGCTTTCCGAAGGATACCACGTCTTGCCGTCGTCGGAGAGCACGCCCCCGCTTTTGACCAGCGTCTTCCACTGGCGGGGGTTGAGTTTGTCCTGCTTCACGGCGCGCCACGCATCACCGTTGCCGTCGATCACGCCGCGGCCCGTGATGGCCACGTTTTTCACGCCCCGCGCCGAGATCGGCGACTGGCAGCGCAGCGTGTTGAGACCCTCGAACGTGGTCTCGACAAGCGGATAGAGCGTCTTGTCGTCGCTGAAAACGATGACGGCGTTCTGTTCGAGGTGCAGTTCGGTATTGTCTTTCAGCTCGATAGGCCCGGTGTACCAGACGCCTTCGGGAACGACCACACGACCGCCTCCCCGGGCGGCCAGGGCGGCGATGGCGTCGGCGAAAGCCGCGGTGTTGAGCGTATGGCCGTCGCCCGAGCCGCCGAAATCGGCGACGCTGACCGTATTCGAAGGAATCGCGGGCCGGGCGACCTGCGGCATCTCGAACGGAAGGTTGCAGGCCGGGGCGTGTGCGCGGCATCCTGCGGCGGCTGCCAGGAGCGCCGCGGCTGCGCAAATCGTCACTTGTCTGAAGTTCATAAGAGAGGTGGTTTTATTCGTATACGTAAAATTTTCGCAATTTCAGGTATACAAAAGTACACTGCCCCCGCTTATCGGACAGGGATTTTTTGACGCAAACGATGCACTTTTTCTCAAAACTGTCTGATCCGCGAAACGACGACCGGGGTCCGGGCCGCCCCCACCGACTCCATCAGTCCCAGGACGCATTCGGTATCGCTGCGGTCCTTGAGCCATTCGCTCTTGCGCCAGATCATCTCGAACGCGTAGTCGATCCGTCCGCGGGCATCGGGTGTGAGCTGGAAGAGGTAACTGGTCTTGTCGTCGGTCTGCGAAACGATCTGCCTCTGCGGCACGGCGACGGCCAGCCCGACGCTCTCGCGCTCCCACTTCACGGTGTCGTTTTCGGGGAAGTCGCGCCCGAAGGCGGCGATCACGTTATCGTTCTTACAAACCTCGCTTTCGGCCATCTTCATCACGCCGGTCGTGAAGACCAGTCCCCTGAAGTCGCCCTCGATGCGGTTTTCGACCTGCACGTCGCCGTGCCCGGCGTAAAGAATGTAGCGCGAGGTCATCGTGATCTCGCGCCCTCCGTAGCGCCACCCTTCGACCCGCATTTCGACCACCGTGCGGATGGGTCCGTCGGCCAGAATGCGGGCTTCGCGGCGTTTGAAATCGGTGATGTGGACCATCTTTCTCTTTTCGGCGTCCCAGCCCTTGAGCGTCCCCACGCCCACCGACCCGAAGACGCGCAGGTTGTCGTGGCCGTAGCCGCGGGAGAGCTGCTCGTCCGAAGGATACCACATCGTCTCGGCCAGCTCGAGCTGCGGACGCTTCTTGCCGTAGGTGTCGATGGTCTGCTTGTTGTCGAAATAGATGCGGTAGGCGGCGTACTCCGACTCGAAGGCCGGGCCGTGGTGGTGCAGTTTATGGTACATGTCGTTCTTCTCCGAGGAGGCGCAGCCGACGGCTCGCAGGGTCTTGTTGGGGTTCTTGAGCCACATCTGGGCATGTACGCGTTTTTTGGAAACGCGCTTGTCGGGGTCCGAGGAGTAGAGAACCTGGAAATTCTGGCTGCCGGAAATGTCGGAGACGAAGACCAGTTCGCCCAGTTCCCGGTCCAGCTGGGAGGGAATCCGGTGAACGCCGCCGAGCGACACGACGGCACTCTGCGCCCACTCGGGCACATCGCGGATCACGACCGGACATTCGGCGCGCTTGCCCGTGACCGTCACACGGTAGAGGCATTTCCGGGTTTTGGCATTCAGGCTGCAAACGACCCCGAGGGCCAGCAAAAGCAAGAGAATCCGTTTCATGGCTATTCCAGTTTTTCGATGATTCGTTCCGGTCGTGCGCAGCTTCGGAGAGCCGCCGGGGGCAGTCCGCCCGGGAAAGCGCACGGCGCAGCTTCGGGCAGCACCTCGGCGAGCGGCCGCCCGAAACGGTTTTCCGGCGCAGGCTGCGCTGCGGCGGACACCGCGGCAAAGCAGCACACCATATGTAATATGCAACGGGTGCGTTTCAAACCGGGGTCGAGGATTTACGCAAAAATACAAATTTTGACCGCATTTCTTTGTATTTCCCTAAAAAGATTCTATATTTGCACACCCTTTCGGAGTTAACAGCCGGAAGGCGTGTCCGGAGAGGTGGGTGAGTGGCTGAAACCACCGGTTTGCTAAACCGACGTACGGGGCAACCTGTACCACGAGTTCGAATCTCGTCCTCTCCGCCAAAGCCGACACGCAAAGCGGCTATAAAACAGAAAACCCTGCAAGATCAACGACTTGCAGGGTTTTACTTTTCCGGTCTGCGATTGTTGTCGTCGTTGGAGACCGGGATTACGCGTGGTCCGGGAACCGAACGGCTTCCGCCTCCGGGCGATATGGCTCCGCCCGCAAACCGAAAAGGTTTGGAACAGTTCTTGCTGGTTTCCGCCGCAATACAAAGTTCCGAGCCTCAAGATGTTAAAGGAAGGGTTTCTGTTCACGTTCATATCCGCCTTCATGGCGCTGTTCCCGGTGGCCAACCCGGTGGGAGCCGGATTCCTGGTCAACGGACTGCTGTCGGGGCTGAACGACGAGGACCGCAGGTCGATCATCCGCAGGATCGTCACCGACTACCTGCTCGTCGGGCTGGGCAGCCTGGCCGTGGGGCATTTCGTGCTGTCGCTTTTCGGGCTTTCGCTCCCGGTCATCCAGCTGGGCGGAGGACTGCTGATCTGCCGCACCGCCCTGCAATGGCTCGGCGATTCGGACTCCTCGGTGGGACGGACGCAGGGCAAGGACGTCAACCCCATTCACAAATCGGCCATCGAGTCGCAGATCTTCTACCCGATCACCTTTCCCATCAGCATCGGCCCGGGCAGCGTCTCGGTCATCCTGACGCTGATGGCGTCGGTCAGCATGAAGAACGGCTGGGCGCGGGGCCTGCTCTCCTACGCGATCATCGCGCTGGTCATCGTACTGATGTGCCTGATACTTTATCTGTTCCTGTCGCAGGGCGAACGGATCATCCGCAAAATCGGCAACAGCGGCAGCATCGTCATCAACAAGATGGTCGCCTTCTTCACCTTCTGCGTCGGCGTCCAGATCGTCGTGACGGGCATCGCCAAGCTGTTCAACCTGCATGTCTGACCGAAAACCGGCCTCCCCGTCCCGGCCGGTCACTCCATTTCGGTCAGGTGCTTCCAATAACGGCGGGGCATCATACGGCGCTGCTGGCGCTCGTTGATACGCTGGGGGATCGCCAGCGCCCGGAAATAGTTTTTCCACAGCAGCTGAAACTGCCGCTCGTCCTCGGCGAGCCATTCGTCGGCAAGTTTGTCGGCGATCATTCCCCGGTCGTCCTCCAGCGTGACGCACCGCGCCGTATGCCCGTCGTAATAGTAGCCGCAATCGCGCCGCCTGTCGTAGATCAGCCATCGCTGGTCGGCGAAACGGTCGGTGAAATAGTCCACCGCCAACGGCAGGGCGTCGTGCTCGGGCGTGACGGCGGCAAAATAGGTCCCGTCGGCAGCTTTCTGGAGGCGGACGAACTGTTTGAGACGTTCCCGCTCGTGGGAGACCTTGAGCGCCAACTGGAAAAGGGACTTCATGTCGGGATCGGCCTGGTCGGCCACGACGCCTCCGCCCTCGTCGAAAACACGGCGCAGACAGCGCAGCATCAGCAGGTCGCCCTGCGGCTGCTCCCCGTGCCAGGCATAGACGAACATCGAACGGGTGCGGGCGGTCAGCCGCCGTTCCAGTCCCCGCCACACACGGCCGGCATGCGCCTCGTCGGTCGCAACGTCGTGGACGCGCTCCGTAAAAAGCGGTTCGGGTTCCCCGGGGCCGATCAGCGCCTCGGGAAACGCCCGCATCGAGTAGGCATCGAACAGGGCCGACAGCAGCCCGTCGAAGGATTTGTCGTATCGGAAAACCAGCATCGCGTCAGAAAAGGGTCAGTTGGCCTTCGTTCCGATCCTGCCTGCGCCGCTGCGGAGCGGTCAGCAGGCGGCGCACCTGCTCGGGGCGCAGTTCGTTGACGCCCTGCCCCGCAGTAAGTTCCCGGCAGCTGATGAAATACTGCGCCTTCTTCATCACCACGCCGATCTGCCGCAGCGACTGCTGCGTCAGCGTCCGGTAGCGGCGCGAGGAGACGATCAGCCGGGCCGACTTGACCCCGATGCCCGGCACGCGCAGCAGGGCCTCGTAGTCCGCACGGTTGACATCGACGGGAAAAAACGCGGGATTCCGCAAAGCCCAGGCCAGCTTGGGGTCGATGTCGAGATCCAGCCGGGGCGTCTGCTCGTCGGCGATCTCCTCGGCGCGGAACCCGTAGAAACGCATCAGCCAGTCGGCCTGGTAGAGCCGGTTCTCGCGCACGAGCGGCGCCTTGTCGAGCGCCGGAAGCCGCTTGTCGTAGGGATTGACGGGAATGAAGCCCGAGTAGTAGACCCGCTTCATCGTGGGCCGTCCGTAGAGGGCCGACGAGAGCAGCAGGATGTCGCGGTCGCTCTCGTCCGTGGCCCCGACGATCATCTGCGTGCTCTGCCCGGCAGGAGCGAAGCGGGGCGCATGGCGGAAGCGCGTACGCTCCTCGGCGCTCTGGAGCACCCCCTGCTGGATGTAGCTCATCGGGCGGTAGATGCTTTCGTAATTCTTGTCGGGGGCCAACAATTGCAGGTTGCGTTCGGTCGGGATTTCGATGTTGACGCTCATGCGGTCGGCGTAGCGTCCGGCCTCGGCCACCAGTTCGCGGCTGGCACCGGGAATGCTCTTCAGATGGATGTACCCGTTGAAACGGTGCACCGTGCGCAGGTCGCGGGCCACGCGGACCATGCGCTCCATCGTATAGTCGGGATCGCGGACGACGCCCGACGAGAGGAAAAGCCCCTCGATGTAGTTGCGGCGATAGAACTCGATGGTCAGTTCGGCCAGTTCGCCCGGCGTGAAGGCGGCGCGCGGAATGTCGTTGCTGCGGCGGTTGATGCAGTAGGCGCAGTCGTAGATGCAGACGTTGGTGAGCATGATCTTCAGCAGCGAGACACAGCGTCCGTCGGCCGTGAAGGAGTGGCAGATGCCCCACCCCGCGGCGCTGCCCACCCCGCCCGCACGATGCTTGCGCGTCACGCCGCTCGAAGCGCACGAAACGTCGTATTTGGCCGACTCGGCCAGCACCTTGAGTTTTTCGAGCACCGTCTCCTTCATGGCGGCAAGTTATCGCTTTTTTCGGGAAAAACAGAGGTCCCGCGGGTAATTTTTCGCTCTTTTTCCCGATGTCGCTGGGCGTGTGGAAAATAGGGAAAAACAAAAAACGGGGCGGTAAAAACCGCCCCGCTCCGTATGGTATGGGGAGAAACGCTCTCCCGGAGATCCGTTCTGAAATAAAATCCGGAATTAGTACCGGTTGCGACCGTAACCGCCGCCGTTGCCGCCGTAGCCTCCGCCACGGTTGCCGCCGTAACCGCCGCCGCGATTGCCGCCGTAGCCGCCCGAAGAGCGCTCCTCGCGGGGACGAGCCACATTGACCGTGATCGTCTGACCCTCGAAGTTGGTTCCGTTGAGCTGGTCGATGGCCTTCTGACCCTCTTCCTCATTGGGCATCTCGACGAAGCCGAAACCGCGCGAACGGCCCGTCTCCCGGTCGGTAATAACGTTAGCCGACGCTACTTCGCCGAACTGCATGAATAAATTTCCTAAGCCCTCACTGCTCGTGCCCCAGCTCAGATGCGAAACATAAATGTTCATTCTCTTGATAAGTTAATTAAAAAAGTGTTATTTGTTACTGATAACTATTCGTACTGCATTCATTCCCCGCGTGCCGCGTTCGAGTTCGAACGTCACCCGGTCCCCTTCGGCAATGCCCGCCGGGGCGTTGGTGATGTGAAAAAAGTATTTCTCGGAACTGGCGGCATCCTTGATGAAGCCGTAGCCTTTGGATGCGGTGAAATATTCCACCCGGCCGCTCATCGGCTCCTCCTCCTCGATTTCCGACTGTCTCGGGACCGAAATCTCGATCTGCGAGGCGTCGATCTCCTCCTTGGGCTTCACATCCTGCGGGGTCGTGTGAAGGACGCCGTTTTCGTCGACATACGCCAGCATGTCCTCGAAACTGCGGCTCCCGCCGCTCAGACGCTCCTCCTTTTTC
>ENA-UESS01000058-UESS01000058.1-human-gut-metagenome-genome-assembly--contig:-NODE-58-length-36081-cov-20.526219_pt1 | contig 36081 bp, 27 predicted proteins | sample MGYA00243004_ERZ508005 | MGnify/ENA primary metagenome ERZ508005 (study PRJEB26167, sample SAMN06115471) | human gut metagenome | host: Homo sapiens | place: China:Guizhou | collected 2016-06-29...
CCGGAGCGCAGCTACGGTGCGTGTGTCGATTTATTGGTGGAGGAATTTTTGCCCAACACAACTGCTGGCACCTGACGGCAGCCGCGACCACTAGATGCCCGGAAAGTTGTGTCCGCGGTGTCACAATTATCCACAAACAGACCCTATGGATGTTGAAAATTTCGGCGTTTTTCTGTGCGATTTTCCACCCCTGCCCACTTGCGGCGGGGGCTTTTTTCGTGGTATGATTCATTTTGTAATAGTTTATCACTTTTTAACTGTGAGGAACAGGAATGTTTAATAAAAAGAACCCCATGCGGTATTTCTCCGGCAGCACCTTTGCGCGGCTGCCGCTGTATAAGCTGGCCGCGGGCGGCACGGCGGTGGTGCTGACCGCCAGCATCGGCCTGGGCGCGTTTGCGGCCAGCGTCGGTCCACTCTCCGCGCCTGAGCCCAGCCCCACACCCATCGTGACGGCCACCCCCGAGACGGCGGCCACGCCGACCCCTTCCCCGACGCCGAGCCCCACGCCGGAGCCGGACAAGCCGCTGACGATGGAGGCCAGCGTCATCCAGCAGGACGTCGGTGTGACGCTCTACGTCGAGAACGCCCCCGAGCCCAGCCCCACGCCCGATGCGTCCGCCTCGCCGTCCCCGACGCCGTCCAAAAGCGCGAAGGAGGATGACGCCGAGAACGAAAAGACCCCGCTGCTGGGCGTGGCGGCAACCATCACGCTGACCGACGCCAAGGGCAATGCCACGGATTACGAGCTGGATACCGAGACCGGCACCGCGCTGGCCGAGGACGTGACCCCCGGCGACTACACGCTGGCGGTCCAGCCCATCGAGGGCTACACGCAGCCCGAGGCCCAGACCGTGACAGTCAAAGAAAAGGTCGTCTACAAGGCGGACGTCAAGGCCGTTAAAGAGAAGATCGTCCAGGCAAGCCAGGTCAACGAGAGTGCCGAGGACTCCGGCGTCAGCAACGCGGGCTCGGCCCCCATCGTCAACGAGGTCACCGACACCGTGACCTACGCCGACAGCGCCAGGACCGAGACCGGCAGCAAGACGAGCTACACAGCCAAGCTGAGCAGCAGCGGACATCTGCTGCTGGCCGACGGCACCGAGACACCCTACCTGCCCGTTTATCAGGACGGCACGAAGGACCTGATCGGCGCAATGCGCGATACGAGCTACGCCGCCAACACGGCCACGGCGGCCTGGCTACCCGGCGCGGCGGATTCCGTCACGCTGCTGGGTGCGGCCAACACCCGCATGGCGTGGGTGCACCGCGCGGACGAGCCGGTGACCGTACAGGAGGACACCGGCGGGACCGCCCCGGCTGCCGAGGAGACCCCTGTCCCGGCGGACCCCACACCGGAACCGGCCCCCGAGATCACGCCCGAGCCGACCCCGGAGGCGACGCCCGCCCCCACCGAGGCCCCGACGCAGACCCCCGCCGAAACGCAAACGCCTGCCCCGACAGCAGCCCCGACAGCAGCCCCTACGGAAGCCCCGACAGCGGCTCCGACGCAAGCACCCACCCAGGTGCCCGACCCGACGGCGGGCTGGCCGGATAACATTGCGGTGCAGGAGCTGGCCAACTATGGCTTTGCCGTGACCAGCGCGACCACCACGATATACGAGTACACCGGCTGGCAGGATATTGACGGCGCAACGTATTATTACGACCCGTCCACCCACCAGCCCGTCACGGGCCAGCAGGTCATTCAGGGCAATGTCTACACCTTTGCGGCGGACGGCGCACTGAACCGCACGGCTCGCGGCATTGATGTCTCGAAGTTCCAGGGCAGCATTGATTGGAACGCCGTCAAGTCGGACGGCATCACGTTTGCCATCATCCGCTGCGGCTACCGCGGCTACGGCAGCGGTGCGCTGGTCGAGGATTCTACCTATCGCCGGAACATTCAGGGCGCGATCAACGCGGGCCTGCGCGTCGGCGTTTACTTCTACAGCCAGGCCATCAACGAGGCCGAGGCCGTCGAGGAGGCCAGCATGGTACTGAGCCTGGTCAGCGGCTACAGCTTGCCGCTGGGCGTCTACTACGACACCGAGAGTGTCGGCGGCGGGCGCGCCAATGCCCTGAGCGCCGCCGAGCGCACGGCCTGCGCCGTCGCCTTCTGCGAGACGATCCGCAGCGCGGGGTACAGCGCGGGCGTTTACTCCTATGCCAGCTGGTTCTATAACGCGCTGAACTTTGCGAACATCAGCAAATACAACATCTGGATCGCCCAGTACCGCGATACGCTGAGCTTCAGCTACAAGCACAATATATGGCAGTACACAGGCTCCGGCAGCGTCAAGGGGATCTCGAAGCCGGTGGATATGAATATTGGGTAAAGGCAACACCGCATAATTCCCGCCTTACGGCTCAAGCACCGCTCCGGCGGCTGCGGCACGGCATCTGCGTTGCCAAAATGCTCGATAATACACAAAGTATTATCTGCGCTTTTGGCTTAGCAGCTGCCGTGCCTCGCTCGCCGTATCGGCACTTAGAATTATGCGGTATTGCCTAAAATAAAAGCACCTGCGTTTTCGGACGCAGGTGTTTTTGCGTTATGGAAGCCTTCTCCCTCGGGAGAAGGTGGCCGAGGCTCCGACCGAGGCCGGATGAGGGCAAAGCCCGCCATAGCGGCCGGTGAACGGGCTGCAGCGGTAAGGTCTGCCCTCATCAGTCAGCGGACGGGGCCGCTGACAGCTTTCCCCCAAGGGGAAGCCTTATTTGTTTGTGTAGCAGCTCATCTTCGCGCTGCTTCCGCCCCTGACCTGCCCATTGCCGTGCACAATATATTTATACGTACACAGCTCGGCCAGCCCCATGGGGCCGCGGGCGTGGAGCTTCTGGGTGCTGATGCCCATCTCGCAGCCAAGGCCGAACTCGCCGCCGTCGGTAAAGCGGGTGCTGGCGTTCACGTAGACCGCCGCGCTGTCCACGCAGGTCGTGAACCGCTGTGCCGCCGCGGCGTCCGCCGTGACAATGGCCTCGCTGTGGTGGGTCGAATGCTTCGCAATGTGGGCGATGGCCGCATCGACGTCATCCACAACGGCCACGCTCAGCTTATAATCCAGATACTCGGTGTCAAAGTCCTGCGGCGCGGCGGGCACACCGTCGATGATGGCCGCGGCGCGCGCGTCCAGATGCAGCTCCACCGGGGTGATGCCGGCAGCGGCGCGGGCATCGACAAGGCGGGCCTTCAGCATCGGCAAAAACTGCGCTGCCACGTCCCTGTGGACCAGCAGCGCCTCCTCGGCGTTGCAGACGCTGGGGCGGCTCGTCTTGGCGTTTTCCACAATATCCACGGCCATCTCCAGATCGGCGGCCTTGTCCACGTAGACATGGCAGATGCCGGTGCCGGTCTGGATGCAGGGCACGGTTGCGTTCTCGACGCAGGCGCGGATCAGCCCGGCCCCGCCGCGGGGGATCAGCAGATCGACCAGCCCATCCGCGGTCATCAGCTCGTTGGCGCTGGCGTGGGAGGTGTCCTCGATGAGGCTCACCGCGTACTCCGGCAGGCGCACCTTGCGCAGACCGGCGCGCAGGGCCTCCACGATGGCGTGGCAGCTGGCCCAGGCGTCGCGCCCGCAGCGCAGGATGCACGCACTGCCCGCCTTGATGGCCAGCGCGGCAGCGTCGCTCGTGACGTTGGGGCGGCTCTCGTAGATGATGGCGATGACACCCATCGGCACGGCGGTCTTTTCGATCAAAAGGCCGTTCGGGCGCACAATTTTGCGCAGCACTGCGCCCACCGGGTCGGGCAGGGCCGCGACCTCGCGCATGCCCTTGGCCATGTCGGTCAGGCGGCCCGGCGTCAGCGCCAGACGGTCCAGCATCACGTCGCTGACCCGCCCGCGGGCGTTCTCGACATCCTGCTTATTGGCGTCCAGAATTTTATCCTGCGCGGCGATGAGCGCAACGGCCATCGCCTCCAGCGCGGCGTTCTTCGTGTCGGCGTCGGCCAGCGCCAGCGGCAGCTTTGCGCCCTGCGCGGCCCGCAAAATTTCCTGCGTAGTCATGGGGTCAGACCTCCCTTATGCCTTGCGGCCCACAAACCGGGTGCCGACGGGCTTGCCCTCGACAATGTCGTACAGCACCTCGGCGTGGGCACCGTTGGTAATGATCATGTCCACACCGGCCTCGGTGGCACGCTTGGCGGCGGTGACCTTCGTCAGCATGCCGCCGGTGCCCAGGGCCGAGCCCGCGCCGCCCGCCAGCAGCTCAATTTCCGGCGTGATCTCCTCGACCACCGGGATGAGCTTTGCGTCCGGGTGGGTGTGCGGGTCGGCGGTGTACAGGCCGTCGATGTCGGACATCAGCACGACCAGATCGGCGTGGATGCACTTGGCCACCAGCGCGGCCAGCGTGTCGTTGTCGCCCAAAGAGTATTCCTCGCAGGCGACGGGGTCATTCTCGTTGATGATGGGGATGGCGTGCAGCTGCAAAAGACGTTCCAGCGTGTTTTGCAGGTTGTGCAGACGGTTTTCGTGGTCAAAATCCTCCCACGTCAGCAGCATCTGGGCCACGGTATGGTTGTATTGGCCGAACAGTCGGTCATAGGTATACATCAGCTCACACTGGCCCACCGCGGCGGCAGCCTGCTTGGTGACAAGGTCGCCGGGCTTTTCAATTTGCAGCTTGCCTGCACCGAGGCCCGTGGCCGCCGACGATACGACGATGAGCTGATGTCCGGCGTTCTGAATATCGCTCCACACCCTGACCAGATCCTCGGTGTGGCGGATGTTGAGCAGCCCGCCGGGATGTGCCAGCGTGCTGGTGCCTACTTTAACGACGATACGCATAAAATTTCTCTTTCTATTCCTGTTTGGCAACCGCTTTGTAGGGGCGAGCATTGCTCGCCCGTCAGGCGTCTGCCGCGCGGGGTATTTTCCTGGAAAAGCACTTCTTACCGTCAGGTCTGCGGGCGAGCAATGCTCGCCCCTACATTCTCGGAAGGGGTCACTTCTTCCCCAAATCCTTTGTCTTTTCAAACGCGGCCAGCACGGCGTCGGTCACGGCACCGCGGAAAGCGCGCTCCTCCAGCAGGCGCACGCCCTGAATGGTCGAGCCGCCGGGGCTGCAGACGGCGTCCTTCAATTCGCCCGGGTGCTTGCCGGTCTCCAGCACCATCCGCGCGCTGCCCAAAAGCATCTGGGCGGCGTACTCCTGCGCCTTGGCACGGGGCAGACCTGCGGCGACACCGCCGTCGGCCAGTGCCTCGATGAACTGGTACGCCCAGGCCGGTCCGCAGCCGGACACCGCGCTTGCGGCGTCGATCAGGCTCTCCGGCACGGCGTCCAGACGGCCTGCAGGGGCCATGGCGGTGAGCCACTCGGCCATTTTTTCCGGCTCCACATCGTCAGAGCAGTACTGGATCATGCCGTCGCCCAGCGCCACGGGGGTGTTAGGCATCATACGGATGATGGGATAGCCGCTGCCCGCCATCTGGCGGATCTGCTGCATCGACAGGCCCGCCGCCATCGTGACCAGCACAAAGGGGCGGCTCTCGGCGCGGGCCTCCAGCGTTGGGGTCAGCTCGTCGAGCATATCGGCCATCATCTGGGGCTTTACGCCCAGAAAGATGAAGTCGCAGATGCCGGCGACCTCCTCATTCGTGCCGCAGGCGCAGCCGAGCTCGTCCGCCAGCGCCTGTGCCTTGGCAGGCGTGCGGTTGGCCAGCAGCACATCGCCGGACCCGGCGCCCTTGCAGACCGCGCGCGCCACAGCCCCGCCCATGTTGCCGCAGCCGATAAAACCGTATTTCATGGTAAACCCCCTATTTTATACTTTATAAACAGTATTTATAGTAGTGCAAGGGAGAAGGTTTGTCAACGGGAAAACGGGCTTTCCCCGGGGGAAAGGTACAGAAAGTCCATCGCATCTTTTTCTTGCCCTTATCCTGCAAACGCGGTATAATAAAATAGAATATTTGTAAAATTCCGTCCGCCGCTGCACGGCGGGCACCAGGATAGAGTTTGGAGGCAGTACCATGTCTGAATTTATTCCTCTTTCGGTTCCGAATTTCGGCGCGCGCGAGGCCGAGCTGGCCGGGCAGGCCATCACGTCGGGGTGGGTGTCCACCAGCGGCGGCAAGGTCACGGAGTTCGAGGAAGCGCTAGCCGCTTACGTGGGCATGCCCCGCGCCGTGGCCTGCAACGCCGGTACCAGCGCGCTGCATCTGGCCGCTATGGCCGCCGGCATCACCCGCGGGGATGAGGTCATCGTCCCGACGCTGACCTTCATCGCCGCCGTCAACCCGCTGACCCGCTATGTCGGCGCGGAGCCGATCTTCATCGGCTGCGACGACTCCCTGTGCATTGACCCCGACGCCGTCGAGGATTTCTGTGCGAACCGCTGCAAGCTGCGGGACGGCAGGCTGTACAACAAAGCCACCGGCGCACACATCAAGGCACTGGAGGTCGTGCATGTGTTCGGCAACATGGCCGACATGCCCCGCCTGATGGCGATAGCCAAGCGCTACGGCCTCATCGTCATTGAGGATGCCACCGAGGCACTCGGCACCCGCTGCACCGACGGCCCGTTTGCCGGTAAGTTTGCGGGCACCATCGGCGACATCGGCTGCTACAGCTTTAACGGCAACAAGATCATCACCACCGGCGCAGGCGGCATGGTCGTGTCCAACCACGCTGACTGGGCCGAGCACGCCAAGCATCTGTCCACCCAGGCCAAGACCGATCTGCTGCAATTTTTGCACGATGAGGTCGGCTACAACTACCGCATGACGAACGTGCAGGCATCCTTAGGGCTTGCCCAGCTCGAGCGGCTCGAGGGCTTCATCGCCCACAAAAAGGCGCTGTATGACCGCTATGCGGCCGCGCTGGACGGCGTGAAGGGGCTGCGCATCCTGCCCTTCCGCGAGGGGGAGTGCCGCTCCAACCACTGGTTCTTCAGCCTGTATCTGAAGGATTCCGGGCTGGACCGCGACACTGTGATCGAGAAGCTGCAGGCGCAGCACATCCAGACCCGCCCGGTGTGGGCGCTCATCCATGAGCAGGCCGACTACCCCCGCAACGAGGCTTACGGTCTGGACAAGGCGCTGGACTACCGCAAGTATATTGTCAACCTGCCCTGCTCCACGAACCTGTCCTTTGAGGACTGTGACCGCGTGATCGAAGCGGTGCTGGGGCTGTAAAAGGCTTCCCCATCGGGGCTGCGCCCGCAGGCGCGTGTCGGAGTGCAACCGCCGTAGGCGGCACTTGGCACGGAGACTGAAGCTGTCCGCGAAGCGGACTGATGAGGGCAAAGTCCACGCCGCAACCCATTTCCGGGCGGCGGAGACACATTCGCCCCTCATCCGGCGCTTGCGCGCCACCTTCCCCCTCAAGGGAAGGCTTTAATAAACGTCAAAGGGGGACCACCCTTGATAAAAGTAGAAGAACTTTTTATTGCGCCCACCGCCACGGTGCTGGAAACGCTGCGCAAGCTGGACGAGACCGGCCAGCGCATCCTGTTCATTGCACCGGAGGGACATCTGAAGGCCGTCATCACCGACGGTGACATCCGCAAGTTTTTCCTGCGCGGCGGCACACCGGACCAGACCGTGGACCACGCGGCCAACTATCATCCGCTGAGCGTCTCGGTGTCCGAGCGCGGCAAGGCCCGCAGCATTTTGCAGGAGCATTGCATCGACGCGCTGCCGGTCCTGAACAAGCGCGGCATCATCACCGACATCGTCTTTGCCCACGGCCTGGATCTGGACAACCGCAAGCAGGTCGATATTCCCGTTGTGATGATGGCGGGCGGGCTGGGCACGCGGCTGTACCCGTACACAAAGATTCTGCCCAAGCCGCTGATCCCCGTGGGCGAGCAGCCCATTGCCGAGCTGATCATGGACCGGTTCCGGGACTTCGGCTGCCACAATTTCACGATGATCGTGAACTACAAAAAGGGCATGATCAAGTCCTATTTCAATGAGCTGGAAAAGGACTATACCGTGGACTTTGCCGACGAGGACGTGTTCATGGGCACCGGCGGCGGGCTCTGCCTGCTGAAAGGAAAGATCAAAGCACCGTTCTTTTTTACAAACTGTGACACGCTTTTGGATGTAGACTTCGGCGACATTTATGAGTACCATAAATCCCACGGCAACCTGGTCACGATGATCTGCGCGTTCAAGCACTACACCGTGCCCTACGGCGTGGTGGAGCTGGGCGAGAACGGCAGCATTGCCGCCATGCGCGAAAAGCCCGAGCTGGACTTTTTGACGAACACCGGCGTCTACGTGGTGGAGCCGCGCGTCGTGGAGGAAATGTGCGACGGCGAGAAGATCGGTTTCCCCGATGTGATCGAGCGCTACCGCCGGGCCGGGGAGAAGGTCGGCGTCTATCCCATCAGCGAGAGCAGCTGGATGGACATGGGCCAGCTGGAGGAACTGGAGAAGATGAGAAGAAAGCTGGAGAATCAGCAGTAGAAAAGAGAGGAGTTAGGAGAGCGGAGAGAGCATCACCGTAAGGCCGAAGCCTTCCCGGTGCGTCATCTCCTATCTCCTCACTATAAACACCGGAGGTTTTTACCTATGCCTGTAACGATCATAGCCGAGGCCGGGGTCAACCACAACGGCAGTCTGGAAATGGCCAAGGAGATGGCCCGCGTTGCTAAAGAATGCGGCGCGGACATTGTAAAATATCAGACCGCCGTGCCCGAGCTGGTGGTCAGCAAATTTGCCGAGAAGGCCGAGTACCAGAAGCAGACCACCGATGCCGCCGAGAGCCAGCTGGAGATGATCCGCAAGCTGCATTTCTCGTTTGAGGCGCATAAAGAATTAAAGGAATACTGTGATTCCATCGGCATCCAGTATTTAAGCGCGCCGTTTGACGTGCCGAGCGTGAAGTTTCTGGGCACGCTGGGTCTGCCGCTTTTAAAAATCCCCTCCGGCGAGATCACGAACCTGCCGTATCTCGAGGCCATGGCTGCGCAGAAAACGCCGGTGCTGCTCTCCACGGGCATGAGCACGCTGGACGAGATCACCGACGCGCTGGGCGTGCTGGATGACGGCGGCTGTCCCGAGGTGACGATTTTGCACTGCAACACGCAGTACCCGACGCCCTACGAGGACGCGAACCTGACCGCCATGATCGAGCTGTACGACCAGTTCGGTCTGCCGGTAGGGCTGTCCGACCATACGCCCGGCTGGGAATGCGACGTAGCCGCGACGGTTTTGGGCGCGCAGGTTATTGAAAAGCACTTTACGCTGGACAAATCCCTGCCCGGCCCCGACCAGAAGGCCAGCCTGGACCCCGCCGAGTTTGCGGCGATGGTGCTGGCCGTGCGCCACGCAGAAGCCGCCCTCGGCGACGGCCACAAGCACCTGACCGCCAGCGAAGCCCCCAACAAGGCCATTGCCCGCAAGAGCATTGTGGCCGCCCGGGAAATCAAGGCGGGTGAGGTTTTCACCGAGGAAAATCTCACCACCAAGCGCCCGGGGGATGGGATTTCGCCCATGCGCTGGCATGAGATTTTAGGCCAGACCGCGAAACGCGATTTTGCCGAGGATGAGAAGATCGAGGTGTGAGGAACGCCTTGCCGGGAGGGATGAATCCCCCTCTACAACAGGCAAAAGGCTGTAGGGGGCGGCGTCCCCGACGCCCCGCGGAGGGGGGCAAGACCCCTCCCTGCAAACCAATTTAAAAGGAGTACGTAGGGTGGCCTGCCCCCAGGCCGCCGCGGGAGTTAGTGGGTGAATGCCCGTTGATGGGCGGCCACGCAAGGCCCGTCGGGACCCTTCAGGCCTCGCAAGCTCGGCCAGCCCTTCGGGCCCGGACCCCTCTGTCGCTCCGCGACATCTCCCCGCGCAGCGGGGAGTCACCCCTAAAAGGGGCGCCTTTTGCGCGGGCGAAGCCCGCGAGAGAAGCCTCCCCATCAGGGGAGGTGGCCGCGGAGCAGGCCGGAAGGGTTCAGCCCGTTGACGGCGGGCATAGCAAAGTTGCGGGCCGGGCATGCCCGGCCCCTACGGACTGCCGTGAATCGTTGTGCACGAGAGAGGCAAGGGAGGGCGGCAGCCCGCCGCTACGGTTGGCGGAAAGTTCGCGGCCAAGGGGATGTAGGGGGCGGCGTCCCCGACGCCCCGCGGAGGGGTCAAGACCCCTCCCTACGATGCAAACCGTTAAAGGGGATACAATGGCAAGGCTGCGGGCCGGGCATGCCCGGCCCCTACGGACTGCTGTGAACGGGTTGCGGGGGTTCGGGGGAACTCCCGAATTTCAAAACGGAGCGGGACCCATGGGCGTTAAGAACGAAAAGTAATACTGCTTTCGTTTAGCCCATGGGTCACGCGACCTCCTCTTTGGGGTTCTTAGGGGCGTGCAGCCCCTAAGTCGCGGGTCCGCTGCGTCGAAACAGCGGCAGTTTTCTTTGCGAGCTTTCTTTTGCTGCCAAAAGAAAGCGACCTTCCGGGAGGCTGCCGTTTCCGGGTCAAATTACAACATTTTTCACAAAAAGGAGCTGTTATTATGATTGCACAGCACTATAAAGATATGCTGGGCTCCAAGTCGGTTATCCGTCAGATTTCTGAATGGAGCACCGCCCGCGGCGCGGAGATCGGCTATGAGAACGTGTTCGATTACTCGCTGGGCAACCCGTCTGTCCCCTGCCCGCCGCAGTTCACCGCGGCTTGCGAGGACCTGCTGGCCCACACCGACCCCGTCAGGCTGCATGGCTATACGCCGACGCTGACGCTGCCGTCCGCCCGCAAGGCCGTGGCCGAAAGCCTGAACCGCCGGTTCGGCATGGACTACACCGCCGACCATATCTTTATGACGACGGGCGCGGCGGGTGCGCTGGCCCATGCTGTGCGCTGCGTCGGCGTGCCCGGGCAGAACATCGTAACGTTTGCGCCGTTCTTCCCCGAGTACAAGCCGTACATCGAGGGCGCGGGGCTTACCCTGCGCGTGACGCCGCCGCGGTGCGCGGACTTTCAGATCGACTTTGAGGCGTTCGCGCAGCTCGTGGACGAGAACACCGCCGCCGTGCTCATCAACAGCCCCAACAACCCCAGCGGCACCGCCTACAGTGAGGAGACCCTGCAGCAGCTGGCCGCCTTTTTGACCCAGGCGTCCGCCCAGTACGGCCACCACATCTTCCTGATTTCCGACGAGCCGTACCGCGAGATTTCGTTCGGCGGCAGGGTCACGCCCTACCCCGCCAAATTCTACGATGATACGCTCACCTGCTACTCCTTCTCCAAGAGTCTGAGCGTGCCGGGCGAGCGTATCGGCTATGTGGCCGCCAACCCGCGGTGCGAGGACGCCGCGTACATCGTGCCGATGTGCGGCCAGATCTCCCGCGGGACCGGCCACAACTGCCCGTCGTCCCTCATCCAGATGGCCGTCGAGCGCTGCCTTGACGTGACCAGCGACCTGTCCGTCTACGAGACGAACATGAACCTGATCTACGACGAGCTGATCGCGCTGGGCTTCACCGTCGTCAAGCCGGACGGCACGTTCTACATCTTCCCGAAGGCGCTGGAGGACGACGCAAAGGCGTTCTGCCAAAAGGCGCTGAAATATGACCTGGCGCTGGTCCCCGGTGACAGCTTCGGCTGCCCCGGCTACTTCCGCATGGCGTACTGCATCGAGACCGAAAAAGTCTGCCGCAGCTTTGCCGCGCTGGAGAAATTCGTGGCCGAGGAGTACGGCGTCACCAAACACTAAGGAGATTTTATGTCGATTCTACGCCGCATTTTTCCGCTTCTGCTGACGGCTGCGCTGCTGTGTGCCTGCGTGCAGATGCCCAACACCCCACAGGACGTGCTGCCCGCCCCGACGCCGCAGTCCACGGCGGCCCCCGCCGCTACGCCGGAGACAAGCCCCACGCCGACGCCCGAGCCGACGGTGGCCCCCGCGATGGCGACGGCCACGAGCAACGCCACCAAGGACGCGCCGCAGATCAAGGACCCGACGACCTGGGACGACAACGCCGCCGAGACGCTGGCCGGGCTGGAAACGCAGTTTGCCGCCTACGGACTGACGCTGGACGCGAAGGAGGGCTTCCCCTACCTGCTGGCGGTCAACAACGCAGGCGGCGTGGTCACGGTCTACGCCGTGGATTCCGCCACAAAAAAGTACGCTGTTCCGTTCATGGCGATGGTTTGCAGCGGCGGCATGGACACCCCCACCGGGTATTTTTCGACCCCGGTGGACTACAGCTGGCGGCTGCTGATGGGCCCGAGCTACGGCCAGTACGCGACCCGCATCTATGACAGCTACCTGTTCCACAGCGTGCCCTACTACAGTCAGCACAAGGACGATGTGGAGTACGACGAGTTCAACCTGCTGGGCACCCGCGCCAGTCTGGGCTGCATCCGGCTGGCCGTGGTGGACGTGAAGTGGATCTACGACAACTGCCCGCTGGGCACGCCGGTCATCATCTACAACGACGCCGACGACCCCGGCCCGATGGGAAAGCCCGGCACGATCTACACCGACCCCGCCGACACCGAGAAGCGCGGCTGGGACCCCACCGACCCCGACCCGGCCAACCCGTGGGACGATGCCTTTGAGAGCGGCACCGCCATCCGCAGCCAGGCCGCCTGGGACCAGTGGGAGACCGAGCGCGAGAATTGGATGAGCAGCCTGACGCCCACCGATTTGCAGGGGTGGAGCACCGATTCCAAGATCGCGGGGACGCGCGGTTGATTTTTGCGCCGTAGGGGCCGGGCATGCCCGGCCCGGAGGTTTTCCGTTAGCAGACGCCACATCAGCGCCCTGTCTACCCGACGGAGGGGTCAAGACCCCTCCCTACAAAGCACCCGTGAACGTCAGCCCGTAGGGAGCGGTCTTGACCGCTCCGCGGCACGTTTCGGAAAATGCCTGTCAATCAAAAAGCACCTGCTTTCTCACGAAGGCAGGTGCTTTTCTATTGCATTATCAGCTGAACATCACCACGTCCTGCGCGGGCTTTTCGCCCGGCTCGACGGAGATGGCGGTCAGGACAGGGCCGGTGGAATCGGGGGTCTGGCCCTTGTAGGTGGGGTGGTACTTGACGTTGACCTTGGCCGTAATGTTGATCCAGCTGCGCTGCTCCAGCGATTTGTAATCGTCGTACTTGCAGGGCATACCCACAAACTGGATGTCCTGCACGCAGCAGGTCATGGCAAAGCGTCCGGGCACAAACGCGCCCTTGCCGGCCTGGGGGGTCTGGCAGACCTGAGCCAGATATTTGACCGTCTTGCCGTCATATTTCTTCGGGTCGTCCATGCAGTCCATGTACCATATACCGAAGAACTCCTCGGGGATCTCAATGACCGGCGCGTCCACGTCGAAGGGCAGCGGGTCCGGGATGTCGTCATAGGCGACGCTGCCGTCCTTGAACTCGTAGGCGATGTCGCAGCGGCGGCTGGCCTGGCGCACCAGCTTGTGGATGAGCTGGCGGCTCTCGTCGTCGTTGACAGCCTCGGCGCGGTTGACGACCAGCAGCTCACTGCCGCGCAGCTTGTCCAGCAGCAGGCTGCGCATGGCGCTGTCGCCTGCGTAGGTCTTGATGGTCGTACCGTCGGCGGTGGCCAGGCTCTGGTAGACGAGCCAGTTGTCGGGCAGGGCGTCGTACAGGTCCTGAATGAGCCACATACCGTTGTACTCGATGATGACGCGGCCGCAGCCGGACTTCTTTTCGAGCGCGGTCAGGTTCTCGGCGGTCAGCTCGCTCTTATCCTCGATCTGGGCAACGTGCACGCCGCCGAAGGCGAACTTGGACGGGTCGTACTCGATCTCACCCTCCTCGCAGACCAGCAACAGGGTCTTGTCGCCGGAGTCGAAGTTGGGGTCCTCCATCGTTTCCTGAATGAATTTCGTCTTGCCGCTCTCCAGCTGACCGACGAAGAGATATACGGGGATTTGTTTAGGCATAGGGGACGTCCTTTCGGTTAGTAGCAGTCAAAGGCTTCTCCCCCGGGGGAGAAGCTGTCCGCGAAGCGGACTGATGAGGGGAGAGCGAATCGCGGCCTGCCATTCGTGGGCTGCTGCGGCAGGCTCGCCCCTCATCCGCCCTCGGTCGGGGCCTCGGGCACCTTCCCCCAAGGGGGAAGGCATTCTTATCAAACGTGGAACAATTCCGCGATCTCATGCTCCTTCAGCTGGGAGCCGATGACGCAGAGCTTGCCGGTGACGTCGGGGCCGCAGGGGCGGATCTCATGCTCGCCGGGGACCATGTCGAACTCGTACCAGGTGTCGCCGCCGTCCACAATGCCCTTGGCGCGCAGGATCATGCCGTAAGCGCCCTCGTCCAGCGCGTGCAGGGCCTTGTCCAGATCCTCACGGCTGTATTTGTGGGCCGTCTCCTTGCCCCAGCTCGTGAACACCTCGTCGGCGTCGTGGTCGTGGTGGTGATGATGCCCGCAGGAGCAGACGCCGTGCTCGTCGTAGTGGTGCTCATGGTGATGCTCGTGCTCGTCCTCGTCGTCGTGGTGATGGCAGCAGTCGTGGTCGTGGTCATCGTCATCATGGTCGTGATGGTGATGCTCGTGCTCGTCCTCATCGTCATCCTCGTCGTGATGATGATGGCAGCAGCAGTCGTGCTCGTCCTCATCGTGGTCGTGATGGTGATGATGGTGGTGCTCGTGCTCATCCTCGTCGGCATGGGCCACGTTGGCGGCGCGGGCCTCGGTCAGCAGCTCGGCGACGAGGTCGCGCTTGCCGTCCATGACGGAGACGATCTGTGCGCCGGTCAGGACGGTCCAGTCGGTGGTGACGATGGTGGCGGTGGGGTTCTTCTCGGCCAGCAGGGCGACGGCGGCAGCGACCTTCTCCTCACTGGCGTTGCCGGTGCGGCTCAGGATGATGCAGGACGCATGGCTGACCTGGTCGTCATAGAACTCACCGAAGTTCTTCATATACATCTTGACCTTGTTCACGTCGGCGACGGTGACAAAGCTGTTCAGGATGACGGGCAGATCCTCGGCGACGCCCTCGACGGCGCGGGTCACGTCGGACAGCTTGCCGACGCCCGACGGCTCAATGAGGATGCGGTCCGGGTGGTAGGTCTCGACGACCTTCTTCAGTGCCTCGCGGAAATCACCGACCAGGCTGCAGCAGATGCAGCCGGAGTTCAGCTCATTGACCTGAATGCCGGCCTCGCGCATGAAGCCGCCGTCGATGCCGATCTCGCCGAATTCGTTCTCGATCAGGACGATCTGCTCACCGGCGAAGGCCTCCTTGATGAGCTTTTTGATAAGGGTGGTCTTGCCGGCGCCGAGGAAGCCGGAGAAAATGTCGATTTTGGTTTTCTTTTCAGCCATAGTTGGGTACCTCTATTCAAGATGTGTTCAGATGTTCAGTTGGTTGGCAATCTATTACACTAACTGCTAATACTATTATAACAAACACGTCAAGGGGTTTTGCGCCATTTTGCGCGGGAAATTTTGAATTTTTTGCAAAATTTATTGGATTACCGCCTCCACGTAGGGGCCGGGCATGCCCGGCCCCTACCGCGCGGCTGCCACCGGCTGCCTCGGAGGGGTCAAGACCCCTCCCTACGGGCTATCGTTCACGGGTGCTTTGTAGGGAGCGGTCTTGACCGCTCCGCCGGGTAGGCAGACGTTAGCGGGTTGGCTCGTAGGGGCGGCATACATGCCGCCACGTCCGGCCCCTGCAAAGCGCCGCATTTTTGTATGTGCCCCCGGGCGCAAACTCCACCTGTTTATTATCTATTATCTATTTATTATTTGCAGCATTCGTGGTATGATATACCTAACCCCAATATCTATCACAAAAAGGAGCGATCCATTTTGACTACCAATGAAAAAATCGCCGCGCTGCGTGCCGCTGCCAAAGCGGCGGGCGCGGACGGCGTGCTCATCATGACCAGCGACCCCCATTGCAGCGAGTACCTGCCCGGCTATTATAACGCTCTGCCGTGGTTCTCCGGCTTCATCGGCGAGAACTCGACCCTCGTTGTGACTCAAGACCGCAGCGCCCTGTGGTGCGATGGCCGCTTCTACGTGCAGGCCGACAAGCAGCTGGCCGGCAGCGAGATCGAGTGCATGCACGCGGGCTCCGCGGGTGTGCCCACCGTGGCCGAGTACCTCGGGAGCCACTTTGCGGACGGCCAGACCCTGCTGCTGGACGGCAGCTGCGTGCCCGCCACGATTGCCAAGGAGTACATCGACGCATTGGCCAAGAAGGGTGCCGCCCTCAAGAGTCAGGACGTGGCCAGCCCGATCTGGGACGCCACCGGCGAGCGCCCGGCCCTGCCCGACACCCCCTGTGAGCTGCTGACCCCGGCCCAAACCGGCGCGACTGCCGCGGACCGCATCGCCATGGTGCGTGCCGAGCTGCAGAAGGCCGGTGCCACCGCACTGGCCGTGACCGGTCTGGACTGCGTGGGCTGGCTGCTGAACCTGCGCGCCCGCGACCTGCCCTGCACCCCGCTGGCCGTCGCCTACGCGCTGGTCACGATGGACGCCTGCACGCTGTTTATCGCGCCGGGCCGCCTGTCCGACGCTGACGCCGCCACGCTGGCCGAGAGCGGCGTGACGCTGAGCGGCTACGAGGAAATTATCGACGCCGTCCACGCCCTGCCCGCCGACGAGGTGTTCCTGGTGGACGAGAAGGCCACCAACTACGCCCTGTACGAGGCCCTGACCGCCCACAAGACCGTGGCCGGTGCCGACCCGATTTTTGCCCTGAAGGGCATCAAGAACGAGACCGAGCTGAAGAACATCCGCGAGTGCCACATCCGTGACGGCGTCGCCGTGGTGCGGTTCCAGATGGATCTGGAAAAAGCGCTGGCCGAGGGTAAGCAGCTGACCGAGATCGACATCGACACGATGCTGCAGAAGCGCCGCGCCGAGATGCCCGGCTACTTTGAGGACAGCTTCTCCACGATTGCGGCCTACGGCGCCAACGCCGCCATGATGCACTACCACGCCGAGGGCGACGTGAACAGCGTCATCGAGCCGCGCGGTTTCCTGCTGGTGGACAACGGCGGCCAGTACGACTGCGGCACCACCGACATCACCCGCACCTACCCCGTCGGCCCGCTGACCGACAACGAGTGCCGCTATTACACCTGGGTGCTGCAGAGCCACATCGACATGGCCCGCGCGGTGTTCCTGGACTACTGCACCGGCTTTGCACTGGATACCTTTGCCCGCGGCCCGGTCTGGGCGCACAAGGTCAACTACCGCTGCGGCACCGGCCACGGCGTCGGCTTTATCTCCGGCGTGCACGAGGGCCCGCAGAGCCTGCGCCCGAACAACCCCGTGATTTTTAAGCCCGGCATGACCATCACCGACGAGCCGGGCATCTACGAGACCGACGAGGTCGGCATCCGCATTGAGAACGAGCTGGAGTGCATCGACCTGGGCGAGAACCAGTACGGCCACTGGCTGGGCTTTGCGCCTTTGACGCTGGTGCCCATCTCCACCGAGCCGGTCCTTGTGGACGAGCTGAGCCGCGACCAGATCAACTGGCTGAACGACTACCACGCCCACGTCTACGAAATGCTCAGCCCCCGCCTGAACGAGGACGAGAAGGTCTGGCTGAAGGAGAAGTGCGCGGCGATTGGCAGATAAACAGCTGACAGGTGTTTATCTTTTATATTTCTGTAGGGGCCGGGCATGTCCGGCCCCTACGCATCAATAATGTTTTACCATGCAATAACGGCACACGTCCCCGGAACGGTCAAGACCGTTCCCTACAAAGCACCCGCGGACCCCGATCTGTAGGGAGGGGTCTTGACCCCTCCGCAGCTGCCGTTTGCCATTGTGACGCGGTAGGGGCCGGACATGTCCGGCCCGCAACATAAACCGCAAGCAGGTGCTTGCCGGTAAGCTGCGGGCCGGGCATGCCCGGCCCCTACAGAGCGGCATACTCAATGGCTATTTACTTCTCGCACGCGCCGTCGTTGCCCTACTCTTGCGGTTACCGCATCAAACTTCGCCTTTACAGGCTCGTTTTCTGCGACCGCTGCGCTTCCTCCGTCTCGCTGCATCCGCCGCAGGCGGCGCTCGACTCCGTCGCCCCGCAGCCGTCACAGTCACTCTCAAACCGGACGGCGTTCTTCGCCAGCTCGGGGTCAAGGCGCTGGGCGACCTGCATCATCAGGGCGCACTCCATCCGCTTGCGGAACACCTTGCAGCCGTACTCATACGTGCCGTGGATGTCGCCGGTAGCGTGCAGGGCGTTGGCCGCGCAGCCGCCCGCGCAGTACAGGCGTGCCCAGCAGTCCTTGCAGTCGGGGCGGGCATAGACGTTGCACAGCTTGAACTCGTCGCGCAGGGCGGTGTTGGTCACGCCGTCCCAGACGTTGCCCAGCTTGTACGCCGGGTCGCCGACAAACTGGTGGCAGGGGTACAGGTCGCCCCAGGGGGTCACGGCCATGTACTCGGTGCCGGAGCCGCAGCCCGAAATGCGCTTGTAGATGCAGGGGCCGTGCTTGAGGTCCAAAATATAATGATAGAACGTGATCGGCTTGCCGGCCTTCTGGCGGCGCAGCATGTCGTTGGCCAGCAGCTCATACTGGTCGAACAGCTTGGGCAGGTCCTCCTCGGTCAGGGCCTCGGGGGAGTCCGGCGGGGCGACAACCGGCTCCATGGACAGCTCGGTAAAGCCGAGGTCGTCGGCCATGTGGAACAGGTCCTTCGTAAAATCAACGTTGTGATGTGTAAACGTGCCGCGCATATAGTAGCCCTGGCCGCCGCGCGCCTTGACGAGCTTCTGGAACTTGGGCACGATGCGGTCATAGCTGCCGTTGCCCGCGAGGTCGACGCGGAAGCGGTCATTGACCTCCTTGCGGCCATCCAGCGACAAAACAACGTTGTGGCATTCTTTATTGCACCAGTCGATGACCTCGTCCGTGATGCCGATGCCGTTGGTCGTCATCGTGAAGCGGAAGTTTTTGTTGTACTTTTTCTCGATGCTGCGTGCATAGGCGACCAGCTGCTTGCAGACCTCAAAGTTCATCAGCGGTTCGCCGCCGAAGAAATCGACCTCGAGGTTGCGGCGGGTGCCGGAGTTTTCGATGAGGAAATCCAGCGCGCGCTTGCCGGTCTCGAAGCTCATGAGACCGGCCTCGCCGTGGAACTTGCCCTGCGCGGCGAAGCAGTAGCTGCAATTCAGGTTGCAGGTATGGGCGACGTGCAGGCAGAGCGCCTTGACAACGTTGGAGCGGTTTTTGAAGTCAAAGGCGTGGTCGGCGTAGGCGTCTGGCGCAAACAGCTGGCCCGCGGCGGTCAGCTCGTCGATGTCGTCGAGCACGTCGCTGATGTCGGCGGCGGTCACATCGGCGCGGTCCGCGTACTTTTTGGCGAGGGCTGCAGCAGCCTGCTCCCGGCTGCTGCCTTGGTCGATCAGGGCGATGGCGTCATAGGCGACGTCATCCACCGCATGCACGCTGCCGCTGTAGACATCCAGCACAATGTTGTAACCGCTTAATTTGTATTGATGGATCATGGTTTTCTCCGTTTTGTTATGGTGCAATGCGGCGGACAGCCACGGGCGGATATGGAATCCGCCCCTACGGCATTCCCCTTGTAGGGGCGCATTCTATATGCGCCCGCCGCACCCTTTGTATCATAGAAAATGCCGGGCTGCCACACGGCATCCCGGCATCAAAGCCAGCAAAAATTACTTGTCGGTCTTCTCGCAAGGCTGGTTGGCAATGCCGCAGCTGGTCTTGCAGGCGCTCTGGCAGGAAGTCTGGCACTCGCCGCAGCCGCCGTTCAGCAGGCTCTTAGCCATGTCGCGGGTCTCGAGAGTCTGGATGTGCTTCATAAAACAGTCACCCCTTTATACATTTTAGAATTATTATTATTGTACACGGAAATCCTGGGTTTGTCAATAGGGGCAGAGGGAAAACAACAGACAGCGGGAGGCCCGTCGGAACCCCTTTACAACAAAACCGCAATCTCCTCCGCCCCGCTGCCGCCCGTATGCTTCAGCGCGGTTCCGGCCTGCTCCAATGCACGGCAGGCCGTCACCAGCTCTGCCGTCACTTCCTCCCCCGGTGCCACCAGCGGCACGCCGGGGGGATAGGCCCAGAGATACTCCGCGGCGGTCTCCCCCACCGCGTCCCGCATCCTTACGGCCCGCGCGGGGCGCAGCAGCGCCTCGGCAATCGTGCAGCGGGCCGCGCCGGGGGCGGGCAGAATATGCCGCGGGGCCGCGGGCGGGGCCGCCGTTTTGTCCCAGGCGTGCAGCACATCGGCCAGCCGTTCCAGCGCGTCGGCGTCGTCGCAGGGGCTGGTCATGGCCAGCACGTTCGGGCCGCAGACCATCTCGGGCTCAAAGCCGTCGGCCCGCAGGTACGCCGCCCCCTCTGCGCCGATTTGCAGCAAAATTTTGCCGCTGTCATGCGCAAAAAAGTCAGGATGCGCCGTCAGTGCGTCCGCGCCGCAGCACAGTATTTTTGTATTTTTCAGATCCCGCACCGCCGCGTCAAAGGCATCCAGCCGGGCGCGCCACGCGGCAAAGGCGGCCTCTCCCTCGTCGGCCAGCCAGCGGGTGCAGCCGTCCAGACTGACCATGAGCGGGTAGCTCGGTGAGCTCGTCTCGAACACGTCCAGCTGGCGCTCGACCCCGGCAGGGTCGGCCAGATCGCCGTTCAGCTGCAAAAACGCGGTCTGGGTCAGGCTGGGCAGCGTCTTGTGGGCGCTCTGCACGACCAGATCGGCCCCTGCGGCTACGGCCCCGCCGCGCCAGCCGTACCGGGCGGCAAAGGGCAGGTAGTGCGCACCGTGGGCCTCGTCCACCAGCAGCGGCACGCCGCGGGCGTGGCAGATTTCCGCGATAGTACGTATATCGCTCAAAACGCCCTCATAAGTCGGGCTGGTCAGGATCACGCAGCGGGCGTCGGGCGCAGCGTCCAGCGCGGCGGCCACATCAGCGGGGCGCACACTGCCGTAGATGCCAAACTGCGGGTCCACGGGCGGCGTGAGCCAGCGGGCCTTCAGCTGCCCCAGCTCAATCGCGTGGTAGACAGCCTTGTGGCAGTTGCGCGCCGCAATGACCGTGCTGCCGAACGGTGCCAGTGCGCGGATGCCCGCCAGCAGGCCGACGGTGGACCCGCCGACGAGGTACCAGCACCGCCGCGCGCCGTACAGCGCCGCCGTGCGGGCCATGGCGTCGGCCAGAATGCCGTCCGCGTCGTGCAGGTCGTCCGCGCCGTCGATCTCGGTCAGGTCCCAGGCATAGCAGCCCAGCCCCGGTGCGGGCGGCACCCGCCGCTTATGCCCGGGCATGTGCAGCGGGTAACGCGCCGCGGAGAGGATTTCTAATTGTTGTTGCAGCGTTGATTTTGTCATATTTTTATACTTTTTATAAATAAGTGCAAGCTAAAAAGCCTCCCCTTTGAGGGGAGGTGCCCGCGGGGCGGAGGGGTGGGCGGGAGACACACACTTTACAGGTCTACACCCGGCCACCCCTCACCGCCTGCGGGCGGAGCTCCCCTCAAAGGGGAGCCTTTAAGAAATCTCAATTTCCGCCTTACTGCCCGCCCGCGTTTTGGTCACGTGGATCTGTCTCGTCAGGCGGTCCTGCAGCGCCTCGACGTGGGAGATGACGCCGATGAGCTTATCGCCCCCGGCCAGCCCGGCCAGCGTGTCCACGGCCTTTTCCAGACTGTCGGAGTCCAGCGAGCCGAAGCCCTCGTCGATGAACAGCGTCTCGATGACGACGCCGCCCGCATTCTGCTGGATCGTGTCGCTGATGCCCAGTGCCAGGCTCAGCGCGGCCATGAAGCTTTCGCCGCCGGACAGACTGCCCACGGGGCGGGTCTTGCCGGTGTAGGCGTCGAACACGTCGAGGTCCAGCGCGGTCTTGCCGCCGACGGCCTCGCTCTTGCGGCGCAGCAATCGGTACTGGCCGTCGGTCATGCGGGTGAAGCGCAGGTTTGCGGCCTCGACCACGCCGTCAAAATAGAACGCTTGTACGTACTGTTCAAACGGAAGTTTGATTTTTCCGGTCAAATTGCCGTTGATCGTTTTGGACAGATTGTCCCACATGGCACGCTTCTCGCGGGCGGCGGCGCTCTCCCGCATCGTCTTTTGCAGCGCGTCGATGGCGGCGCGGTTCGTGTGCAGACGGTGCACGGCGGCGTCCCGGGCGGCCATGGCGGCAGCGCGATCCCGGCGCAGGCGGGCCAGCGCGTCCTGCAGCTGGGTCAGTGCGTCGGGGTTGTCGCGCTTGGGCATCGTCTCGCGCATCTGCTGCACGCGGGCGCTGGCGGCAGCGTGCCCGGCCTTGGCGTTCGCGGCGCGGCGGGTGGCCGCAAAGCGCTGCTTTTCCAGGTCTGCCAGCTGGCCGTTCAAAAGGTCGGCCTGCTTGGCCAGGCTGCGGGCGCGGTCCGTCTTTTGCTTCAGCTTCAGGTGGTCGGCCTGCAGGCCGCGCAGACCCTCGGTCAGGCTGGTCTGCTGGGCGGTCAGCGCAATTTTCAGCTCGTCGGGCGTCAGCTCGGCGGCGGGCTTACCGGTGTAGCGGTCCCCGCGGCGCGCGAAAAATCCATCCGCGTCCCGCTGCAAAGCCGCCCGCAGCTCATGCGCGTGGGCGGCGGCATCACCGGCGGTGCGGCTGGCCGCGGCAGTGCTGCGGCGCTGGGCCGTCAGCGCCTTCTCCCGCTCCTCCAGCTGCTTTTCGGTGATGTGGTCCTTGGGCAGCGCGGCGATCTTCGGGTGCTTGGTGGAGCCGCAGACCGGGCAGGGCTTGCCCTTTTGCAGGTCCTTGGCCAGCAGGCCCGCGCGGTTGGCGTTTAATTGGCGCTGCATCGTGCTGTATTCTTCCTCGGCGCTGTCCAGTGCAGCCTGTGCGGCCACATACTCTGCCTGACGCGCGGCGGCGTCCTCGTCGGCCTTGTCGGCGTCCGCCAGATTTTGCAAGAGCTGCCTGCAGTCGGCGGAAAGCCCCTCGGCCAGCTCAATGCGGTGGTCGGTCTTGAGCAGGTCGGCCTCGGCCTGGCTCAGCGCGGCGCGGTCCGCCTCGTTTTTGGCAATATTCTCCTTCACGTTCGCCGTGCGCTTTTCCAGATCGGTCATAATGAGGTCGGTCTGATGCTCCACATCGGCGGCGCGCTGCTCCTCGGCCACCAGCCCGGCCAGCTGGCGGCGGCGGGCGGCGCGTTCCTCGGCAATTTTCAGGCCGGCGTCACCGCGGGCGATCTTCTCGTCCAGCTCGTTCATAACGCTGGTCTGTCGTTTTTCGTTGGCGTCGTCGGCCTCCAGCAGCAGCCTGCCCAGCTCGGCGGCAGCCCCTGCGGCAAACGGGTCGCGCTCGGCCTGCATTTCGGCCAGGTCGGCGGCGGTCTCCTCGTCGGCGCCGTCACCGATCAGCGTGCCGACGTGCATCAAAAGTACATCGTCCAGACGCTTGCATTCCTCGTCGGCCTTACGGGCGTGCTCGACGGCGGCCTGACCCAGGCGCTGGTGGTCGGCGGTGTCAAAAATGCGGCGCAGGATAGCGGCGCGGTCCGCGGACGGCGCGTTGAGCAGCCGGGTAAAGTCGTTCTGCGCCAGCATCGACACCTGGGCAAACTGTTTGGCGTCGATGCCCAGCAGCTTGACCACGGCGTCGGTCACGGCTGACGCACCGCTGACCGGCTCGTCCGGCTCACGGATCAGCTCGGCCTTGGCGGGCACCTTGACCATGCCGGTGCCGCGCTTGGCGGCGCGCTGCTGGTCGGGCCAGCGGCGCACGGTGTAGCTGCGCCCGCGGTGGGTAAAGGCCAGCTCGACGCTCGTCTCGGCGTCGGGGGCAGCAAAATCACTGCGCAGCATCGTTGTTTTTCGGTTCTCACCGGAGGTCTCGCCGTAGAGCGCAAACGTGATGGCGTCAAACAGGGCAGTCTTGCCCGCGCCGGTGTCGCCGCCGATCAGAAACAGTCCGCTGCCGCCGAACGCCGAGAAGTCCAGCTCGGTGCGGCCCGCGTAGGGGCCGAAGGCGGTCAGGATCAGCTTTTGGGGTTTCATTCGCTTTTTGACGCCTCCTCGCGCAATCTTTTCACAGCCACGGTCTCCTCCACTGTCAGGGGGCGTCCGTTCATCTTGGTGAAAAAGTCCTGGAACAGCTCGACAAAGGGCTTGCCGCGCACAGCCTGGGTCATGTCCAGCGGGTGCGCGACCTCACCTTGGGGCAGGTAGTCGAGCCGCATGGCGTTGGGATAGGCGGCGCGCAGCTGCGCCATGGCGTCGGGCAGCGGCGTCGGGTCGGTCAGGGTCGCCCAGATGTAGTCCTCGGTGTCGGTTGGCCGGGCGGTCAGCCGGGCCAGCGGGCCGGTCAGGTGGCGCATAGCGCGGCGGGGCGTCAGCGGCAGCTGCTCGATTTTTTCCACGCCGCGCTTGCCGACCCGCACGAGGGTGACGGATTTCTGCATCCCGCATTCGTCCAGATGGTAGCAGAGCGGCGCACCCGCGTAGCGCACGGCGTCGATGCCGACGCGCTGGGCGCGGTGGATATGGCCGAGCGCCGCATAGCAGAAGCCCGCAAACCGCGCTGCATCGATGGAATCCACCGTGCCGACGGTCAGGGGCGCGGTCTCGCTGCCGGAGAGCTGCGGCGGGCAGACGCCGGAGACCACCATCTGGTGGGCGACGAGCACCCGGCGCGGGGCGGCGGGCTCACAGACGGCCAGCGCCGCGCCGACGGCGGAGTCGTAGTCGGTGATGTCGGCGTCGGGCAGGTAGTGGCGCACCGTGGCCGCCCGCACAAAGGGCAGCAGCGTGAACTCGATGGGGCCGTGACGGTCATTGAGTACGACCTGCTTGGGGCAGCCGGTGAAACGCCCGGCAATGTGTACGTTTTGTTCGGCCAGCAGACTGCTGGCAAAGTCGAGCCGCTCGGCGCTGTCGTGGTTGCCGGAGACGGCCAGCACCGGGATGCGGCGTGCGGCCAGCTGGGTCAGGAACCAGTCCAGCAGCGTGCAGGCCGCGGCGGGCGGCACCGGCGTGTCGTAGATGTCGCCCGCGATGACGACGGCCTCGACGCCGTGTTTTTCACAGAGGGTCAGAATTTGTTCAAGGATGAACCGCTGATCCTCCAGCATATCAAACCCGTTGACCCGTTTGCCCAGGTGCAGGTCTGCAAGGTGCAGAAATTTCATGGTGTATCTCCAGATTTTGCTTTTACCGCCACAGCTTCTCCCAGGTCGTGATGTCCAGCGTGGTGCCGGGCAGGACCTCCACGGGGGCTGTCTCGGCCTTGCGGAAGCGGCACTTTTTGGCAAAGCCCTCGGCCTTCAGGTCGCGTGCCCACACCCGCATATACAGGCGGCTGCGGCCATCGCCCTCGGCCAGCTTCTGCGCATAAGCCACGATGCTGCGGCCAATGCCCTGCCCGCGCGCCTTTTCCTTTAAGAAAAGGCGGCTCAGGCACATGGCGCCCGCGGGGCCGAGGTCGAGCGCGAAATAGCCCACCGGCTCGGCGCCGAGGTAGACCAAAAAGTAGTTGATGACGCCGCTGTGGATCTCGTCGTCGGTCAGGATGTCGCTCTGGTACTTATCGGCCAGTGCAGCGGCGACCTTGGGCGTCAGCTTGGTGTAATGCTGGACGAAAATCTCCTGCGCCAGCTCGGAAACCAGCTGGACGTAGCGGGTCTTGGTTACTTGCTTGAATGTCGGGTTCATAGTAACTCCTTTTGTTAAGCATATGCTGCCGTAGGGGCGCATTCTATATGCGCCCGTGCAGCTTACGGCAGGTGCCGCGGGCGGATATGGAATCCGCCCCTACATTTATTCAATGGTAACGCTTGCCTTCGCCGGCATGCACGCGGCCCAGTCGCCCTCGTTTTTCAGGGTGCCGAAGCCCTCGCACAGGTGGTCGGGGCAGGGGCTGTCTACAAAGGCGATGCCGCCGTTTTCCACCCGCAGGTGGATCGTGTACAGGCCGGTGTCAATGTCATATTCGGCGTTTTTACGCAGATCAATGCGCTGCTCGACCTGCGGGTCGCCATAGCGCAGCACCGCCGTGCGGCCCGTGCCGCCGTGGTGGGCGGCCAGCCACAGCACCGCGGCCAGCGCCAGAATTACAGCGATAAACAGCAGATTTTTTCGTTTTTCGGTCATGGCTCTCTGTCAAATTCCAGTTCTTCGGTCAGGCCGTCATATCCGGCCACGGCGGCGGGGTACGCGGTGCGCGCGGCGGCCAGGCCCGGCGCGGGGTCGGTCACGGCGGCGCTGTAGTGGGTCAGCCAGAGGCGGCGCACATTGGCCGCGGCGGCCAGTGCGCCGGTCTCCCGGCAGGTGGCGTGGCCGTACAGCTCCGCCTTGGGCAGGTCGGCGTCGTCGGCGTAGGTCGCGTCCATGCAGAGCAGGTCGGCATCCCGGGCGGCGGCCTCCAGCGCGGCGCAGGGGCGGGTGTCGGTGGCGTAGACCACCTTCAGCCCGCGGCGCGGCGCACCCAGCACCTGCTCCGGCGTGCAGCCGCCGACGGGCTCGCCCCTTTGCAGCGTTTTCCAGTAGGGCATCGGGATGCCCGCAGCCCGCGCCCTTGCGGGGTCGAACCGCCCGGCGCGGGGCAGCGCAAGCACATAGCCGCAGCAGGGTACGCGGTGGGTCAGCGGGAACGGGGTGATTTTCAGCGTGTCTATGTGGAATGGTCCGTCTGCGACCTGCCAGCGCACCGGGTACGCCTGCGGCCCGGCCAGTGCCGTGACGGCCTGCGCCACAGGCTCGATGCCCTTGGGGCCGTAGATCATCAGCGGCTCGGTGCGGTTCAGGCTGCCCAAGGTCTGCAAAAGACCGGGCAGGCCCAGAATGTGGTCGCCGTGGTAGTGGGTCAGCAGCACCGCCGAAAGCCGATACGTGCTGACGCCGTACCGCCGCAGGCCGACCTGCGTGCCCTCGCCGCAGTCCAGCAGCACACTGCGCCCGCCCACCGTGACCGCAGCGGCGGCCAGTGCGCGGTCCGGCAGCGGCTGCGTGCCGCCCGTGCCCAGCAGGGTTACTTTCAGCATGTATGCACCTCTTTTCCAATACTTCCCCATTATCAAGCGTATTATAGCACAAATCGGGCGGGCGGTAAAGGGGCGGTGCGGAAGCCTTCCCCCGAGGGGAAAACCAAAAAAAGTTGAAACACCCCGCCCGTTTTTGTCGTATAATCTTTATGAAAGGGGGCGACGCCCATGACAGAGCACGAGTTGGACACCCTGCTGCGGGACTACGGCGGCGCAGTGCGGTCTGTCTGCCGGGCCATTCTGCCCGGCCACCCGCAGGACGCCGAGGAGGCCGAGGCCGACACATTTTACAAGCTCTGGCGCGGGGCGCACCTGCCCGCAGACGAGACCCATCGGCGGCGGCTGGTGGTGCAGGCTGCGCGGCAGTGCGCCATTGACCGCTACCGTGCGCTGCTGCGCCGGGGCGAGACGCTGCCGCTGGATGACCGTGACGACGCCGAGCTGGCCGTTGCGCTGGAAAGCGAGCTGGAAACCCGCGAGCTGATGGCGCAGATCATGGCGCTGCCGCCGCCCGACGGGGAGCTTTTTCTGCGCAGGTACGTGTATGGCGAGACCGCGGCCCAGCTGGGCGTACATTTCAACATGCCTGCCGCAACGGTGCGCACCCGGCTGCACCGCGCACGGCTGGCACTGCAAAAGCTATTGAAGGAGGGCTGACCTATGACCGAACTGGAACGCTGGATGAACGACCACCCGCCGCTGGCAGACGCCCTGACGGCGGAAGAAACCGCGGCGTTGCGGGCAAAAGTGCTGGCGCGCCGCCCAAGGGTGCATGTTTTGCGCGGCTGGCGGCTGGCAGCAGCGGCGGCAGCGCTCTGCTTAGTGGCCGCGGGCGCGGTGGTGCTGGGGCTTTTCCACCCCATGAGCGCCGCCAACGAGACGAACGCACTGGTGCAGAAATACGGCGAGGTGCTGGACGAACCGCTGACCGCCGAAATCAACGGCCACACGGTCAGTGTAAAGGCGCTGCTGCGCGGGCAGTACACATTACGGATATTGTACGATGTGGATAATGCGCGCGGAATGGAAGGCGATGATTTGGTGTGGGACACCGCGAATTTTACGCTGTACAAGCCCAAAGGTGCCAGCGAGCGGAAGTGGGACTACGGCGCAAGCAACGTCGATGTCGGGCCGATCAGCGGCTATGCCGTCGGCCCGTGGGATGGCCGTTATGAAGCAAGCGAGAACGACACGCTATCCTGCTTTGTGGATATACCTCTTTTGTACGAGAAAGGCAACAATCGAACACTGTATATCGGCGACCTGACAAACTATAGCGCCAAGGCAAGCGTAAAAATCACGCTGCCGGATGCGCCCCCAACACTGACAGTGGATGTGAAGAAAACCATCGCGCTGAAGGGTGGACACTGGTTCCATTATGATATGACCGACGAAGAAGCCGAGCAATATCCCGACGCAACGTTTGACATTCAAGAGGTTCGTATTGAACCGCTGGCGGTCAGCGTCATCGGCAAGAATCACGGCAGTCTGCCGCTGGGCGATACCTCGCGGTACGATGTGCAGTCCCGCGTAAAGCTGTTCCGCGCCGACGGCACCGAGTTGACCTACGGCTGGGACGGGGAATTTTACAAGGGTTCCTATGGCCGCGAGAACAAAAATTCCGGACAGATGACCTTGCGTGTTGACAGCTACGACATCCTCGACCCCGAGGCCGTGGCATGGGTCGAGATCGACGGGGAGAGGTTTGAGGTGGAATAAGTGGGAAAGGACGGTTACAGGAAACCACCGGGCCGGGCGTGCCCGGCCCCTACAGGGCAACCGCTGATGGCCAATCCGTAGGGCGGGGTGCCCCCACCCCGCCGAGAGCGTGCGGCCATATGCCGTTCCCGGTTCGCCTCCGTAGGGGGGCGGCGTCCCCGACGCCCTGCGGCGGTTGCCCGGCAAATGACGCTTGCGGGAAATGCCCGGGCGGCATATATGCCGCCCCTACGAACCGGCGGATGATTTGCGGCATTCAGAGGCAAACGCGGAGGGGTCAAGACCCCTCCCTACAGGCCTCCAAAAGCCTTCCCCCTTGGGGGAAGGTGGCCCCGCAGGGCCGGATGAGGGGGAAACTGCCCGGCAGCAGCCGTTTGCCTATAACGTGCGGGGGCAAGCCCCCTCACAGAAACAAAAACCAAAAAAACACCCGCATGGCGCGCGCCATGCGGGTGCTTACTTTTTATGTCAGTATCAGCCGAACATGTTGATCAGGATACCAGCGGCAACGGCGGAGCCGATAACACCGGCAACGTTGGGGCCCATGGCGTGCATGAGCAGGTAGTTGCGGGGGTTGTACTCCTGGCCGACCTTCTGGGAAACACGGGCGGCCATGGGAACGGCGGAAACACCGGCGGAGCCGATGAGCGGGTTGATCTTGCCGTGGGTGACAACGCACATGACCTTGCCCAGGAGAACACCGCCGGCGGTGCCGACACCGAAGGCGACGATGCCCAGAACGATGATCTCAACGGTCTGGATGTTCAGGAAGGTGGCGGCGTTGGTGGTGCAGCCGACGGAGAAGCCGAGGAAGATCGTGATGATGTTCATCAGCTCATTGCCGGCGGTCTTGGTGATACGCTCAACAACGCCGGACTCCTTCATCAGGTTGCCCATCATCAGGCAGCCGACCAGAATGGCGGCGTCAGGCAGGGTCAGGGCAACGATGATGGTGACGATGATGGGGAACAGGATCTTCTCGGTCTTGGAGACACGGCGGGGGGCAGTCATGACGATCTGACGCTCTTTTTCAGTGGTCAGGGCCTTCATGATGGGCGGCTGGATGACCGGCACCAGCGCCATGTAGCAGTACGCGGCAACCGCGATGGAGCCCAGCAGGTGCGGGGCCAGCTTGGTGGTAACGTAGATGGCGGTGGGGCCGTCCGCGCCGCCGATGATGCCGATAGCGCCGGCCTCCTGGTTCGTGAAGCCCAGGATCTTAGCGCCGACGAAGGTGAAGAAGATGCCCAGCTGTGCGGCAGCGCCCAGCAGCAGGCTGGACGGGCGGGCGATCAGCGGCTCAAAGTCGGTCATCGTGCCGATGCCGAGGAAAATCAGCGGCGGGTAGATGCCCAGCTTAACGCCTAAGTAGATATAGTCGACCATGCCGCCGGACGAGCCGAGCAGCGCCCAGTCGATGTGGTTGGTGGAGTTGATGAAGATGTCCATGTGGAAGATGCCGTCGAGGGGCAGGTTGGTCATCAGCATACCGAAGCCGATGGGCAGCAGCAGCAGAGGCTCAAACTGCTTGACGATGGCCAGATACAGCAGCACGCAGGCCACTGCCAGCATGACGGCGTACTTCCAGCCGCCCTCGGTGAAGAAGATCTGTGCCCAGCCGGACTTTGCGAAGATCTCCGCAATATTGGTAAAAATCGCACCCATTTCCGTACCTCCTTACATAAAGGGCGTCGTGTGCTCACGCACACCGGCGTCGCCCCAGGCACCGCGACGGGAACCGGCGGCAGGCTTGGAAACGCGCTTGATGCCGCGAATGACGGCATTGCCGCCACACACAGAGGCCACGGCAGCGGAGATCGCGGCGATGATCTCGCCGGGGATGGAGCCGTTGTCAGCCTTGGCCGCAGGGGCGGCGGGCTTGGCGGCAGGGGCAGCCTTGGCCGCGGGGGCCTTCGGCGCGGCAGGCTTGCCGTTCTTCTTATTGTTGATGTTGTCGAAGATCTTGCCTTCCAGCGTGATAATCGCCATCAGCAGGATAAGGATCAAGAACACCAGTACGATGCCGGTAATGGTAACGACGACGTCAAAACCTAAATCCATGGTTTTTCCTCCTGTTTCTCAAGAATCCGCAGCCGGTGCAGGCACCTGCCGCGAAAACACGATTTGGGAATAGTATACCTTATTTTCCCATTTAATTCAACAAAAATGGACAAATTTTCTTTTTTCCCGCAACATTCTTACCGGCGGCCGATGCGCGGGGTGGCGTCGGTGAAGCCGGTCTCCAGCTTGTCGCCGATGCCAAGGCTCATGGCCGTGCCCAGGGCCACGCAGTTGACGGGGTCGGGCGAGACGGTCACTTCCACCTTCAGCTCCTGGGCCAGATACTCGGTCAGGCCGTGCAGCTGGGCACCGCCGCCGGTGAGCATGACGCCGTTGCGGTAGATGTCACCGGCCAGCTCCGGAGGGGTCTTTTCCAGCACCTGGTGAGCCGCCGTGCCGATCTGCTCACTGAGCATCATCACCGGCTCGTACAGGTCATCGGTGGACACGTTCACGCGCACCGGCAGGCCGGTGAGCAGGCTGCGGCCCTTGATCTCCATGGTCTCGTGGAAATCGGTCTTTTGCGGGCAGCAGGCCACATGCTTTTTCAGCTCCTCGGCGGTGCGCTGGCCGATGGCGATGCTGTACTTGTTGCGCACATGCTTGAGGATCTCCTCATCGTAGTGGTTGCCGGCCACCCGCACGCTGGTGGCCTTGACCTTGCCGCCCAGACTCAGCACGGCGATGTCGGTGGTGCCGCCGCCAATGTCGATGATCATGCGGCCGTCCGGCTGGGTGATGTCGATGCCGGAGCCGAGGGCGGCGGCGATGGGCTCGTCGATGAGGTACACCTGACGGGCACCGGCGGCCACCACGGCCTCCACCACGGCGTCGCTCTCAATGCCGGTGATGGCGGCGGGCACGCACACGGCCACCCGGGGCTTGACCATATGGGAGCTGTACACCTGCTTGACAAAGCGGCAGATCAGCTCCCGGGTCATGGTGTGGTCGCTGATGACGCCGTCCTTCAGCGGGAAGATGGCGGAAATGTAGTTGGGGGTGCGGCCTACCATGGCCAGGGCCTTGTCGCCCGCCTCCAGCACGGAGTTCTTGCGGGTGTCCATAGCCACCACGCTGGGCTGGTTGAGCACAACGCCCTTGCCCTCCTGCGCGATGATGATGGTAGTCGTACCCAGGTCGATGCCGATATCGTTCTGTGCCATAAGTCGTTCGTTCCTTTCTCTTGTGCCTCTATCGTAAAAAGCCCGCCGGGCGGGCAAAAATCAGATCAGAGTTCAGTATAACATAGTTGCGGCAAAAAGTATACAAGTTTTGCGCGTTCCGCGTTTTCTGTCATCCGATGCCGCTTGCCGTAACGACCATCTCTGTGAAAGAGCAGCTCCGGCAGGGCCGCAGCCCTGCCGGAGCTGCAAATTAAAATAATAGTTCCGCTGGATATAGCCAGAGCAGCGCGGAGGCTATTCTAAATCGTTCACTCTGCACAAGCAGCATCCACACGCACCTGCTCCGGCGGCAGCTCCGCCTGCAGCAGGGCGCACAGGCCGCTGTAACGCAGGTTCTGGCGCACATTGCTCATCATGCGGTTGGCCACGTCCCGCCGGCCCGCCACGATGCACAGCTTGCGTGCGCGGGTGACGCCGGTGTAGAACAGGTTGCGGTAACACAGGCGGGGCGGCACCTGCGCCACCGGCAAAATCACCGCCGGGAACTCGCTGCCCTGGCTCTTGTGCACCGTGATGGCGTAGGCGATCTCCAGTTCGTTGAGGTTCTCGGCCGGGTACACCAGCCGCCGGTCGTCCATGCGCACCACCATGGAGCGCTCCCTTGTGTTGATGCTCTCCACGATGCCAATGTCGCCGTTGTAGGCTCCCACGCCCTGTTCCCCGCCGATGCGCTGCCAGACGATCTCGTAGTTGTTGCGCACCTGCATCACCTTGTCGCCCACCCGGAACACCCGGGCCGCGCTCTGCAGCTGGGGTTTGCCCTTCTGCTCCGGGTTGAGCAGGTTCTGCAGCTCCACGTTCAGCGCCTGGGTGCCGGTGGGGCCCAGCTTTGTGGGGCAAAGCACCTGAATGTCCCGCACGGGGTCGAACCCATAGCTGCGGGGCAGCCGGGTGGTGACCAGATCGCACACCAGCTTCTGGGCGGCGTCGCCGTCCGCTTCGAGGAAGAAGAAATCGTCCGTTTTGCCGCCCTTCTGCAGCGGCTCGCCGCAGATGATGTGGTGGGCATTTTCCACGATGAGGCTGCGTTTGGCCTGCCGGAAGATCTCGTTGAGGCAGACGGTGGGCACGCACCCGGAGCGGATGATCTCGCCCAGCAGGTTGCCGGGGCCCACGCTGGGCAGCTGGTCGGCGTCGCCCACCATAATGATGCGGCAGCTGTAACGCAGGGCCGTGACCAGCGCCTGAAACAGCTTGACGTCCACCATACTCATCTCGTCCAGAATGACCACATCGCACTTGAGCAGGTTCTTGTCGTTGTGGATGAAGCTGACCACGCCGCCGGTATAGTCCACCTCCAACAGGCGGTGGATGGTGCTGGCCTTGCGGCCGGTGAGCTCGCTCAGCCGTTTGGCGGCCCGGCCCGTGGGGGCGCACAGGGCCACCCGCTCGGCCTGATTTTCCAGCAATTGCAGGATGGCGTTCACAGTGGTGGTCTTGCCGGTGCCGGGGCCGCCGGTGAGCACCAGACAGTTCTCGGTCATGGCCTTGCGGATGGCTTCCCGCTGCAGCGGCGCATAGGCAAAGCCCTGGGTCAGTTCCAGCACCTGCAGGTTCCGGTCCAGGTCACGGGCGGTGTTCTTGCCCCGCCGGGCCAGAATGGCCAGCCGGTGGGCAATGTCCTGCTCGGCGGCCAGAAGGTCCGGCAGGTAGATGTAGGGCACGCCGTCGAACATCTTCACGTAGAGTTCTTCGGTCTCGATGCACTTGTCCAGCGCACGGGCCAGCTTTTCCGGCGGCTGGTGGATGAAGTTGGAGGCGGTTTCCAGCAGCTGGGCCCGGGGCAGGCAGGTGTGGCCGTTGCCCGCGTTGTGACGCAAAGTGCGCAGCAGAGCGGCTTCCAGCCGCTGGGCGCAGTCGCCCTCCATGTGGTAATACTGGGCGATGCTGTCGGCGTGGCGGAAGTCCAGCTGCAGCGGCTCCCCGCACAGCAGGTAGGGGTTGGCCGAAATCGCCTGCATGGCCCCCGGCCCGAACGCCCGGAACACCTCCATGGCCTTGCGGGGGCCGATCTCGAACTGTGCCAGATAGGCGATGAGCTCCCGCATGCCGAACATCCGCTTGAACTCCTGCTGGATGCGGTCGGCCTTGTCCGGCGAGATGCCGGGCACCTGCGTGAGCCGGGCGGGGTCGTTGGCAATGACCTCCAGCGCCTCGGCCCCGAACAGGTCGATGATCTTGTCCGCCGTCTTGGCCCCGATGTAGGGCAGCGACCGGCTGGCAAGGAAGGCGTACACGGCTTCCAGATCCTTGGGCATGTCCGTCTCGCACTCCTGCGCGTGGAACTGCCGGCCGTAGGTGGCGTGGTTCTCGTACCGGCCGCGGCAGATGACGCTTTCCCCGGCGTGCAGCTCCCCCACGACGCCGCACACCACGGTGATGACCCCGCCGCCGGACACCTCGAACACGGTGTAGCCGTTGTCGGCGTTCTCGTAGATGATATCTTCCACCGTGCCTTCCAGCTGTTCCAGCTCCTGTTCTGCCATCTGCTCACCTCCCTGTTTGCATAATTATTTATAGTATAGCCTTTTTGGGGGGATTTGTAAATCGGGAGATGGGGCAAAAATGCGGCACCCGCCACGGCGGTGCTGCGTCCCGGATGCGCCGGTGCAGCAGGACGGAACTTCAAGTTAACACCTGCTAAATTGTGACAGGTTCATGTCAAAATGGTAACAGTTCCTGTTTCATCGTGAAAAATGCCGACATGAGACTTGATTTTTTGTTGAATCTTGCGTATAATCAACCTCAACAACCCGCCCACCTGGTTGGTTGGGTTGAAACGAGAAGAACAAAAAAAAAGATCAAAGGAGTATTTCGCATGAAACTCAAGAATGTTGCTATCGTTGCTGCCGCTCTGGCACTGGCTGTCGGCATGACCGCCTGCGGCGGTGCTGACGTGCGCACCTATCAGTACCCGGAGACCGCGCTCCTTTTTGACAGTCTTCACATCAAAAAAACCGTTTACAGCCCGGGCGTCATGGAGCTCTATTACCGCGGCGGGCAGTTCAAGGACAATCCCATCCGCTGCTACGACGCAAATTTTGAAGATCTGGGCGATCAGTTTGACCATACGTTCCAAAACGGCGTTCTGACAGTTCAGGCGGATTTTGCAGAACAAATCAGCGGACTCACGATCGAGGATAAAGACCACGATACGGTCTATCATCTGCGCTATCTGGACTCACCGCAGTTTGCGTGGCTGGCGGATACTTTCTGGCTGGACTACGGTATGATGACGCTGGGCGACGAGGCGCGGTATTACAGCGACGCGGAGCGGCAGGCGCAGGCAGAGCGGGAGCGCGCCGAGCATGCGCAGACACGCAATGTTTTTGCGCTGCTCGAGGGAACGTGGATCTCCGAGGATGGCCTGCAAAAATATGTGTTTTCCACAGACGCAGATGGGAGCGAGCTGCGCGCGGCGGAGCTGTGGCGCAGCGGGACGGAGCAAATGTGGAACGGCTGGGAGCTGCGCGTCGAGTCCGCGTTTCAGACGCCGTATTCCGGCGGCGAATACAGTGAGGACGTGGCAGAGCACCTGCAGGAAATCGTGCTGAGAAACAGTGACCATGCAGCGGCGGATCTGCACCTCCTGTACGATACGCAAAACGCGGTCATACTGGGCGGCGGGATGACTTACCGCAGAGAGAAGGGTTGAGGTGCCGTCTGGCACCGACACAGGAAACGAGGAAAGAACATGGCAACACAAATCACAAATTATCAATGTCCCGCCTGTACGGCACCGCTCCATTTTGTAGGAGAATCCGGCAGGCTGGAGTGCGATTACTGCGGCTCAAGCTTCAATATCGCAGAAATTGAAGCGCTCTACGCGAAAAAAGAAGCGAAAGCAGCAGAAGCGGCGCGAAAGCAGGAAGAAACGGAAGCGGCTCAAAAATCTGCCGAAGCGAAAGAGCAACAGACTGCCGCAGGCAGCTCTAACTGGGATACCTCCGGTCTGAACGAGAACTGGGGTGCGGACGCAGACAATATGAAAACCTACTGCTGCCCATCGTGCGGGGCAGAGCTGATTTGTGACGCAACGACCGCAGCCACGTCCTGCCCATACTGCGGAAATCCGTCTGTGATTCCTGGGCAGTTCAGCGGCATCTTAAAGCCCGATTTTGTGCTGCCCTTCAAGTTGAGCAAGGAGGATGCCATCAAGGCATTGAAGAAGCACTATCTCAAAAAGCCTCTGCTGCCATCGACCTTCTCCAAAGCCAACCATCTGGAGGAG
>ENA-UESS01000065-UESS01000065.1-human-gut-metagenome-genome-assembly--contig:-NODE-65-length-34769-cov-18.539750_pt1 | contig 34769 bp, 29 predicted proteins | sample MGYA00243004_ERZ508005 | MGnify/ENA primary metagenome ERZ508005 (study PRJEB26167, sample SAMN06115471) | human gut metagenome | host: Homo sapiens | place: China:Guizhou | collected 2016-06-29...
TGTAGGAGTAAACTATTCTTATTGGGATGAACGGGTGACTCGCCATAGCAGCTCTGATTCGGACTGGTGGACTCCGATCCGATCGCCAAACTGTTCCATCGTCCACCCATAGAGCTTGCGCAGCATCGAGAGATGGCTTTGCAAGGATGTAATTGAGTAATCATAGCTTGCCATGGCGTTTCCTCCTAATACCCACATAATATCAAAATAGCAATACCTTGTCAATATATTTGACAAGGTATTGCTTTGTAGCTGTCGTGTAACGAAAACCCACCTGCGTTTACCGCTGATAACGGGGCGTTCGGGGCTGGATATGGGGTCATTTTGCAATAAAATGGCGCAAGAAGTTAAACAAAACGTAGAAATTACCAAGAAAATTGCAAAAATGCGCAGAGGCCGCTATAATCAAGCGAGAAATGTGTCCGCGCGGACGATCAAGGGGATAATGGGCGCGAACCGTTGGAACAGGCAACGAACGCTCCCCGCGGCGGGGAAGGAGAGAAAGAAAACAGGAATAGGAGGAACAGTCATGGACAAAAACAGGCAGAGCGGCTTTACGCTGGTCGAGCTTGTCGTGGTCATCGCGATCATGGGCATGTTGGCCGGCGTCGGCTCGGCGGCATACTCGGGCTATGTGAAAAAGGCGAACGAGGCGGCGGACTTACAGCTTCTCGGCGCGGTGAACACGGCGTTTGCATCCGCGTCCTACGACGCGGGACAGTATGACGGGAGACCATCCGGCGGCGCGGCGTCTCTGACCGAGGACGGCAGGGTGGCTCAGGTCATCTCCTCGGTCGACCGCGATGGCGCATTCTTCCAAAGGTATTTTTCCGGCAATCGGGACAGCCGGTTCAAGCTGTATACGAACCTCGCGTACGACAGGGCGACGGGCACCTTCCACGGCGCGGTGCTCACCGCGGCGACCGACAAGAACGGCAATACGGTCCTGCACTATAGCATCAACGGGCAGGACTATGAATTTACGGCTACGCAGGAGCAGCTCAAAGCATTTCGCGCCTCGACCTTCGGCGGCAAGAGCATGACCATGAACGCCCTCACCGGCAATGTGGGCGGAATGATCAATGCGCTGAATTCTGCCCTTGGTGGGGGCACTTTCCTTGCGAATGTTCTTCAAACTGCCGATATGAATCTCGAAACCTTGGGGATAAAACCGGATGAAAACGGAAACTACAGCGAGCTTGATAAGCAGAGACTGGCAAATGCAGCGCTGCTGCTGACGGCGAGCAAAACAAACAAAGCTACCGCAGAAAGACTACTTGCGGTGTTTACGACCAATGCTGCGGATGAGGGGGAAGAGGAACCGCTGGATGAGAAGGCAATGAGCCTTATTAACCCTACTGATATGGGCGGAACAATGAGCAATGTGGGGGCGATCTACGGCATTATGACCGCCTTTGCCTATTCCGAGCAAGCGAAGGGCTGGAGAACGACCATAGATGGCAAAGAATACAATGCACAAGAGTATTATGACTATGTCAATCAGCAGATCGCCGCTGCCGCTGGCGAAAAAAACATCGACAAGATCTTTGCCGCACTTGGGCAGCTTGGGGCGTTTGCTCAGGACGAGGAAGGCATGACGCTACAATTCATGGATTATATCGACGACACGGAACAGCTGGATGAAAGCGCGCAGATCAACAAGGATCTGGACGGCTACATCAGCGCGATGCAGGCGCTCAGCCAGAATCAGGAGGGCTTAATCGCCGCCGGCATCCTCGAAGACGGCGCGGACGGCGGAAACATTTCCCCAATCTTAGACAAGCTGTTCGCCCAATAGAAATAAACCGTCCCCCCACACCGGACAGGCGCATGGTAAAAATGACCCCCGTAAGCGATTCAAATGAACCGCTTACGGGGGATTTTTTGCGCTGATGCGGGAAGAGCGCCGCGCGGAACGCTTAGCCCTCCTCTGTGTAGCCGTTTGGATTTTGCACCTGCCAGTTCCAGGAGTCTCTGGCGCAATCCTTATAGTCGTATTCCGCCGTCCAACCGAGGATGTTCTTTGCCTTTTCGACGGCGGCAAAGCTCAGAGGCACGTCGCCCGGCCGCGGGCCGACGATGCGGTAAGGCACCTTCCTGCCCGATGCCTCTTCAAACGCGGACACCAGCTGCAGCACGGTCGTCCCCTTGCCCGTTCCCAGATTGAAAACGTCATACTTGCGGTCCGTTTTTTCAAGATAGTTCAGCGCGGCGAGGTGTCCCTTCGCCAGATCGACCACATGGATGTAATCACGAACGCCCGTGCCGTCCACGGTATCATACTGATCGCCGTAAACGCTCAGATACGGGAACTGCCCGAGCAGGGTGCGGGTGATGTAGGGGGCAAGGTTGTTGGGGGCCTTCTGACCGCAGTCCTCGCCGATGAGCCCGGAGGGATGCGCGCCGACGGGGTTGAAGTAACGCAGCGAGGCAAAGCGGAACTTGTCGCGCTGCCGCGCGAAATCATGCAGGAGCAGCTCGTTGAGGTACTTGCTGAACCCATACGGGCAGCAGACCTTGCCGACAATGTCGCTCTCGCGGTTCGGCATGGTCTCGGGCGTGCCGTACACCGTGGCGGAGGAGGAGAACACCAGCTTGTACACCTGATGCGTTTCCATTGCGTTGAGCAGGTGGAAGGTGGACGTCAGGTTCGTGTCGAGATATCTTCCGGGGTCCGCAACGGATTCCGCGACGGATTTTAAGCCGGCAAAGTGGATCACGGCGTCCAGACGGTTCTCCGCAAAGACCTTTTCAAGCGCGGCGCTGTCCAGCAGGTCGATCTGATAGAAAGCAGGCCGTTTGTTCGTTATCTTCTGGATGCGGTCGATCACTTCGACCTTGGAGTTGCACAGATTGTCGGCAATGACAACGTCATAGCCGGCATTCAGAAGCTCCACCACCGTGTGGCTCCCAATAAAACCCGTACCGCCCGTCACCAATATCGTCATGGCTCATGTTCCTCTCTTTTCCGTTTGTTTCTTGCCGATTTCGCGTTTTTTGCTCAAAGCAATCCCTTCTGCTCTAACTTTGACATATACCAGGACTTTTTGAGGCTCTTTTCGTTGGCGTAGGTATAGACCACGGTATCCACAAGCGTGAGATCGCCATTGTTGTCCCGGATGAGCGTTTCCATGGCGCGGATGACCTCGTCCATCTTCCCGTCGCACTCCTTTTCCAGGGCGTTCGCCCGGGAAAGATAGCCCTTTGTCATCTTCGCAAGCTGAGTCGTTGTCCGCTTTTCCGCGGGCAGCGCCAGATACTCCGCCTTGGCGTCGGCATACATCGTATCGAGCGCCAGCGTGTACTCCTCGCGCAGGACGTAGACCTTGGCGATGAGCGCCGACAGCTCCTTTTGATAGGCGCTTTCCGCGCTTTGTTCGCTCTTCTCGCCCGCGGCCGCCACGTCCGGCGTCTCAGGTGCAGCGTCCGTTTTGCCGCTGCTTTCCGGACGGCTTGCCGGGACAGCGCTCTCCGCATCGGGTTGGGAGGGTTCCCCTCCCCCGCTGCCCGTCAGGCGCTCCATAAGCTGCTCCTGCGTCATCGAGCCGTCGCGCAGCGCCTGACGCTCCTCCTCCGTGACCTCGCGCACCGTGACCTCGCTCGCCGAGCGCACCGCCTCTTCGATCATCTGCTGGTTTTCCTCCAGCTTTTCCTCCAGCTCGGCCGATGTATGCTGCGTCGCGGCATGGATCGCTTTTAAGTTATCGCGCTGCCACCAGAAAAGCCCCGCCAGCGATACCGCCAGCAGTACAAGAATGGTGCAGAGAATGGTTTTACGCCGTTTCAAGCCGTTTCCTCCACTTCTTTGAGGTCCATTTTCCTCATCCACCAGTTCCAACGCCTGTTATGAGACTTCTGCCGTTGCTCGACCGTTGATCTCCTCCGGGGAAGTATATGTCGGGACCATCTCCCGTAGCATGGTGATCAGATCCTGAGGCGGTATGTCGCGGGTGACGGCTTCATCCAGCCGCAGCAGGTCATCCATGATGACGTCCTTTGAAATGTCCTGCTGCTGTTCGATGAAGATCTTCTCATTGCTTGTTTTGGAGAGTGTTTCACTGCGCATCAGCAGCTCCTCATAGAGCTTTTCGCCGGGGCGCAGGCCGATCTCCTGAATGGTGATATCCTTATCCAGCTCCAGTCCGGACAGGCGGATGAGGTTTTCCGCCAGTTCCAGAATCTTCACCGGCTCGCCCATGTCCAGAACGAAGATCTCGCTCCGCTTTGCCATGGCGCCCGCCTCGAGCACCAGCTGGGCAGCCTCAGGAATGGTCATAAAATAGCGGATGATACGCTTGTCCGTGATGGTGACAGGGCCGCCCTCCTGAATCTGCTTTTTGAACAGGGGCACGACAGAGCCATTGGAGCCGAGCACATTGCCAAACCGCACTGCGCAGAATTCTGTGGGGCTGTCCGTCCTGCTTTGCAGGATCATCTCGCAGAAGCGCTTGGTCGCGCCCATGAAGTTGGTGGGATTCACCGCCTTATCCGTGGAGATCATGACAAACTTTTTGACGCCGAACTTCTCCGCCGCCCGCACCACATGATATGTGCCGAAGATGTTATTCTTGATGGCCTCCTCTGGGCATTCCTCCATCAGCGGGACATGCTTGTGGGCCGCCGCATGGAGCACGATGTCAGGGTGATACATCTGAAACAGGCTGTAAACTTTTTCCTTATCTCGCACGGAGGCGATCTCCACCCGCAGGTTCAGCCGATCGCCCCATACACGCCGCAGCTCCTGCTGGATATCATAAGCGTTGTTCTCGTAAATATCCAGAATGATGAGCTGCTTGGGTTGATATTTGGCGATCTGACGGCAAAGCTCGCTGCCGATGGAACCGCCGCCGCCGGTCACCAGCACGGTCTGCCCTTGCAGGAAATTCAGCAGGGCCGTCGTATCCAGCTTCACCGGTTCTCTGCCGAGCAGATCTTCCACCTGCACATCCTTCACCGCCGCCATGCTCACCTCGCCGTTTACCAGCTGGTAAATTCCCGGCAGGCTCCGTACACGGCAGCTCGTTTTCTGGCAGATGTTCAGGATCTCTTTCTTATCCTTGGCAGACGCTGCGGGGATGGCAAGGACGATCTGTGTGATCCGCTCCTTTTTGACCATCTCGGGGATCTTCTCCCGCCCGCCGACGATGGGCACGTTCCCGATGTACTTGCCCTGCTTGCTCTTGTCGTCGTCGATGATGCAGCAGACATGGCTTTTTAGCTGCGGTGTGACGGAGATCTCCCGCAGGAGCATTCGCCCCGCCTCGCCCGCGCCGATGAGCATGACACGCTCGCCCTCCTCCTGCCTTGCCTGACGGGCGGAGCTTGCGAACATCCGCAGAAAGCGGAAGGTGCAGCGCCCGCCCACCAGCAGGAACAGCTGGAACAAAAGCTCCATGAAGAGCACGCTCCTCGGCTGGTGATAGCCGAAAAGCGCCGCTGGCACATGGAACGCGCAATAGGCGAGGACGACGGATATCACCATCTCGGCGACATCATGGGCGCTGACGTAGCGCCAGAGATAGCGGTACATCCGGCGCGGCCAGAAGACCGCCACCGTGACCAGGAACTGAACGGGCAGAGCACGAAACCACGGCTCAAGATATCCGGAAGGCACCTGCTCAAAGTCGAAGTCGAAGCGCACCAGCAGCGCAAGACCGCCCGCCACAATGATGAAAATGGCATCCATCAGGAGGAAGAGCACCGTCTGGACGGGTACGCTTTTTTGAATCGTTTTCATACTATGCCCCCATGGATCTGCGGTAAAAGGCAGTCTCTCCACTGCCTTTTACCGTACTCTTTTGAATTCTCCGCTCAGCGGAGGGCGACGCCGTCAGACGCCTCGCAGATGTTCTTCCACGCCCAATGGGTCTGGGGGACATCCGGGTACTGGCGGGCATTCTCGTAAGACTGACCTGCCATGCAGCGGCCCAGCAGACGGTTCAGCAGAACGGCTGCCTGCGCGCGGGTGATGTGCTGATTGGGGGCAAACTGACCGTTGCCGACGCCGTTGACCCAGCCGAAGGACGCCGCCGTAGAAATGGCGTCAAACGCCCAGTGGCTGGCGGGCACGTCGGTAAAGGTCTCTCCGCTCGCGGAGACCTGGGTGAAGCGGGCGCAGATGGTGACAAACTCGGCGCGGGTGATGGACTGATTCGGGGCAAACTTGCCGTTGCCGATGCCCTCCACGATGCCAAGAGAGGCAAGGGCATTCACCGCCTCGGCGCACCAGAGCGTGTCGGGGACGTCCGTAAAGGTGGATTTGGAGGAAACCTTCTGCTCCTTCAGCAGGCGGTAGAAGATCTGCGCCACCTGTCCGCGGGTAACGGAGCTTGCGGGATAGAACCTGCCGTCCGCCATGCCCTGCATATAGGAGATATTCTGATCGGTGTTCAGCTGCTTGGAGATGCCGGTCACATTGGGGTCGGCGACCATCACGGCGCGAACGGACACGCTGCTTTCGGGCATGGTGAAGGTGTAGACGCCGTCAGACTGCTTGTTCACGGGAATGTCGTTGCCGCTCACATCCTTGACCGCCAGATCGGAGAGGACATAGCCGTTCGACGCGGCGCTGTCCCGGATGACGGCGGTCTCCCCCTTGGGCAGGGTATTCTTGTCCGCGCGCAGCGTGTTGTTCGGCACGGGCTCCACAACGACCTTGTGACCGTCGGGCGTGGGCACGACGGGCGGATTCACGCCGCTGTCCGAGTCGGTGGTGTAGGCCTTGAGCGTCACGGTCACGGTATAGAGGCGGCCGTTGTCCCGGTAGGTCACGCGGTTGACGCGGTCGACCGTGAGGTTTGCGAAGGTGGAGGAAAGGCTCTTGAGCGTATCCTTGAAGGCGCTGTCCACGCTGTCATAATACTTCTCCACGTAGAGGTTCCACGCGCTCTCGCCTTCCCGGAACGCCTGCGCGCCCGTGTCCACGATATTTCGCAGACCGGTTCCAGCGAAAACGGTTTCCATTTCGTGGTATGCGCTGTCGACAACGGACGCCAGTTCCGCTGCAAGGGGCGTGTCCATCGTGCCGTAGCGGCTGGAGGAGGCGTTGAGCGTCCGCTCCACGCCGTCGGCATCGGGACCGGTGATGGTCACATCGACATAATAGGTCGTCGCGGCCAGCGCGGTCTGCGACAGCAGCGTGCACAGCACCAGCATCAGTGCCAGCGTTCTCGCAATGTTCCGTTTCATGTTCATCTTCATCCTCCATTGTATAATAAGTTGTAAGAATCACGTTTCTACTTTTTCAGACAATGCCCTCAAGATGCAGCGTCTCGCTGTGCAGCCTGCCCGGCAGGGCGCTGTGATGGGTGGCGAAGACCGCCGCCGGATACGCACCCGTCAGCTCTGTCAGCAGCCGTGCCTCCGTATCCTCGTCCAGCGCCGAGGTGATCTCGTCAAGCAGCAAAAAGCGCGGGGCGGAAAGCATCGCGCGGGCGATGGCAAGGCGCTGGCGCTGTCCCGCGGAAAGACCGCCCCCCTCTTCGCTCAGGACGGTTTCAAGGCGGTCGGGCAGATCGCGGACAAAGCCGCATTGCGCCCGCTCCAACACCTCCCAAAGGGCGGCGTCATCCGCCTCGGGCTTTGCCAGCAGCAGATTTTCGCGAATACTGCCGGAAAAGAGCCAGGGCGTCTGTGGGACATAGCCGAACAGTCCCCGCACGGCAGCGGAGCAAGGGAGCTCCCCCCGCTCGGTTTCAAGGTATACCCGGCCCTGCTGCGGGTGGTACAGCCCCAGAATAAGGCGAAATAGCGTGCTTTTTCCGCTCCCGGATATTCCCGTGAGGCAGGTCCAGCGATCGAGCGGAAGACGCGCGGAAAAATTCCGCAGAACAGGCTGTTCCTCGCCCTCATAGGAAAAGGTGACATTTTCAAATACGATGGCGCGAAAGACGTCGTCCTCCTCCGCCGCTTGTCCCGACGCCTCCCCAGGCAGGGAATACAGCTCATCCAGCCGCGCCTCCGCCGCGCGGACGGCTGCCAGCTGGGACTGAACGCCCGACAAGCCCGTGAGCGGGCTTTGGAACATCGCGAGGAGCTGTAAGAGCGCCGCAAGGTCGCCGAAGGAGAGCCTTCCTTCCCGAATGGCGATACCGCCCCAGACAAGAAGAACGGCGTATCCAAGCTGCAATACGGCGGAAAACCCGGTTCCGACCCCCGTTGAGAAGACGCGCAGGCGCTTGCGCTCGCGCAGCCACTCCTTCTGCCGTCCTTCAAAGCGGCGGACAGCCTCCTCCCCCGCCGTCATGCTGCGCAGAAGCTCCGTATGCTCCAGGATCTCCTGCGTGCAGCCCGTCAGACCTTCCTCCGCCTGACGCACGCGCAGATGCCGCCGCGTCAGATACTTTCGCAGCAGCCGCCCGCCGGCGATCGCCAGCGCGCCCGCGCCTACGACCGCAAGGGCAAGGGGGATATTGACGAAAAACAGCGCGGATGCGGCGCAAAGCAGTCGGATGAGCTGCCCCGCCACCTGGGGGCGGCCGACGACCCGCCATTCGCAGACGGTGTAAGCGTCCTGCGTCAGGCGGCTGAAGACCTGCCCGCTGTGGTAGCGGCTGTATGCCTCCGCATCCTTGCTCAAAAGCGTATCAAGCGTGTCGCGCCGCAGCGATACCGCCGCGCGGTTGACCGTCCTGCCGGAAAGCAGGTCAAGCCCGCCGTCGAGCAGCGGGAGAACCAGCGCCAGAAAGAGCAGCGCGCCCCCCCATGTCCTGCCGCCCTCGTCCAGCACCCGGCGGCTCACCAGGGCAAGCGCCGCGATGCCGAACGCCTGCGCGGCGATGCCTGCATACAGCAGCGTGAGCGGCGCTTTGTACGCGCCCGCCGCCTTTTTCTTCGACTGACTCATCTCATCTTCTCCCGCGTATCAGTCCCCTCCGTGCCCGCTGAAGGGATCGCAGCAGCCTCAGCAAGGGGCGACGGGCGGGAAAGGTATGGACCCAGAAGTGTTCATAAAACCGATAGGGCCGGGATCGGGCGGTCTCCTGCCAGCGTCCCTTGCGGCGAAAGGCGGTGACGTACGCAATGATCTGCGCCTCATCGACCTGCTCCCCTTCCCACTGAGCGTCGCCGCAGCAAATGCAGGTCTCTGGCGCACACAGGCGGATGACCCGGTGCAGGATATAGCTGCCGTCCGCCTTCTGATAGAGGGCGATATCGCCCGACTGTGCGCAGCGATCGGGCCGCGCAAGGCGCACCATGTCCCGCCCGCCGACAAGAAGCGGCCACATACTGTTTCCTGTTACCGGAAGGAGCGCTTCTCCGTGCGCGAGCTGCTCATCGAGCAGTTCGCGCAGCTGCGCCATGGGGATCTGCCGGACCTCCATCTTACAGACCGTCCACCGCGCCGACGGGTCTCAGCTTGTCAAGAAAGGCGGCTGCGTCTGCCTCCGCCTGCTCCCGCTCGACCGAATACACGGCGCATAAGGCGTCTCCAAGGCTTTGGAGCGTCTGTTCCCGCGCCAAAAGGTCCCATAAAAATGCGCCGGTCTCGTTTACGGAGATCATCCCCGGAAACGCTTCGGCAGCCGCCCCCAAAGGGACGATGACCGACATATCTGCGACCTGACGCAGGATAAAACTCTCATTTCTTCGCATATTCCCTCTCCTGTTCTGCGCGCGCTGCGGTGAAGATCGCGTCGCTGCGGCAAAGGAGCGTTTCCAGCGCATCCCCCGTCAGACGCTTTTTGGCAACGGCAGCGGCAGGGCCCAGATCGGGTGTGCGCCGCTGTGTGCCGTGACAGTCGGACGCAAGGAAAAAGGATTGCCCCTCCCTCAGCAGCCGAAGGAGTTTCCACCGCTCCATGGGATGCAGCAGGCATCCGGCGCTGAGCTGGATGGGGACGTTCAGGCGATACAATTCCTGTATGTGCTCTTTCTTCTGCCGCCCCAGATACCGCTCCAGATGCGCCAGCACCGGCGTAACGCCGCTCTGCGCCGTCAGCGAGTAAAGCTGGTCGATCATGCTGCCGCTCCAAGGGGTGAAGGGCAGTTCCAGCAGCAAATAACGGCTCGAACCGAGACACAGTGCCTCAAGATCGTCCCAATGGTTCATATTTGGCATCCATGCCACCTCTGCACCCAACACAAGGTCAGGAAAAGGTTCGGCGGTTTTCTCCATCGCTGCGGAAAGATGCTCCCAAGCGGCTTGACGACGCGCGAGAAACTGCTCTATGCTCTCCCTGTCCCGATGAAAATGGGGGGTGAGCGCTACACCCGTAACGCCCTGCGCTGCCTCCATGCGGAGCATTGCAAGACTGGCTGCCGTGTCCGGCGCGCCGTCGTCCATGCGGGGCAGAATATGGGTGTGAAGATCGGTCATGGGATGCTCCGTTCCCCGCTGTCCGGCTTCTCCTGTCCGTATCCGTAACCGTAGCCGTGCCCATAGCCGTAGCCGTAGCGGTGGCGTCGATAGCCGTATTTCCGATATCCGTAGTATCCGCTCTCCCGCGGCACTTCATTAAGAACAAAGCCGAGGATCTTCGCGTGGGAGCGCTCTAACTGCTCCACCGCGCGCAGGACGCTCCCGCGCTCGGAAAGACCCGCGCGCACCACGAACAGCACGCCGCTGCTCTCAGGCACCAGAACGCAGGCATCCGTCACCAGATTGACGGGAGACGTATCGAGAATGATGTAATCGTAGTTTTTCTGCAGGCTGTCAAGCAGCGCTTTCATGCGGGAGGAACCGAGCAGTTCCGACGGGTTGGGCGGCACGTCGCCGGCAAAAATGACGTCAAGATCCTCAATGCCGGAATCATGGATGGCCTTTCCAAGCAGCTCTGGCTGGATAAGCAGGTTGCTCAGTCCTACCTTTTCCTTCGCGGACAGGAGCCGCGCCAGCTTGGGACGGCGCAGGTCACAGTCGATCAGAAGGACGCGCTGCTTCATCTCCGCATAGGAGATGGCAAGGTTGAGTGCGGTGATGCTCTTTCCTTCGGATTGCATGGCGGAGGTCACGATCAGGACCTTGCACGCCGTCTCGTCCGCCAGGGAAAAAGTCACGTTGGTCCGCAGGGTCTTGTAGGACTCACGGATGAAAAAATCGCTCTTTTCCGAGAGGATGTTTTTCCGCTCCACTTCCATGATCGCGGCAGTATCCGGCGCGTCGTGCCGCCGGGATCTCCACAGAAGAGAAAAATGCTTTTTTTTCATGTCGCCTTACCTCTCTCCGCCGTGCTCATCGGCTTTTTGTGCGCTGAGACCCGCCTTTTTCCGCTCATTCTCCGCAAAGGAGGGGATCTGCCCCAGCATGGGCAGGTCGAAAAGCTGCGTCAGGTCTTCCTCGTTCTTGATGCGAACGTCCATCAGATACAACAGCGTCACATAGATGACCGCGAGAAGCAGACCCACCGCGCAGCCCAAAAGGGTATTTTTCCGATAGCTTGGGGTGTAGCGGCTCGTGGGAACCTTGGCATGGTCGATGATCTTGGTGGAGCTGCCTTCGACGAATTCCTCGATCTCGCCGGGGGCGACGGTCGCCACCGCGTTGGCGATCTTCGCCGCCATCTCCGGATCGGGGTGGGAGATGTATACTGAGAACAGCTCGGTCTCATCTACCTGCGCCGTCGTCATCATGCCGCGGATCTCCGCCGCCGAACAGTCAAGTCTCGCGCTCTTGACGACCTTTTCCAGCACGGTATCGCTGCGGATGATGTTGACATAGGTGTTGACGAGCTGCTGAGAGGTCGCGAGGTTCGCCGCGCTGATATAATCCACCTGCTGATTCGCCTTCACGTTGTTGACGTAAATGGTGACGTTGGCACGATACAGCGGCGTAATGAAATTGGCGGTGTAGATCAGGGAGATCCCCGCGGCGGCAAGTGCGCACAGCAGGATCAGCCGCCACCGCCTGAGGTAAAGCAGCAGCAGCTTCCAAAGGTCGATCTCCAGAATGTCGCTGGATCGGTTGATGTTGGATTCGTTCATGGTTGTATTTCCCTTTCTGTCTGCGTTTGGACAGATCTTGAGCGGGGCTTTCCGCCCCTTTTGGCGAGAGACCGCCTGAATAGTCTAAAGGCGGCACAAAAAGCCGCATATCAATCGGTACTCTTTGTGCCGCTTCCGTCCACTGGCAGCGGGCAGCACGGCGTTTGCGTACTGCCTCCTGTCAATCGATGGCTTTGGCTTGATCCGGAAACAGTCTCTCCCGGACAAAATAGGCGGCGCTGTCGTCATTCCGGCAAATCAGTCGGAACACGTTCGTCTCCCGCAGGAGACGGTCTGCCGCGGCAAGCAGCCGGTCCATATCCTCCCGATGCAAACGGAAGGGGGTCTGGCTCAGCAGCAGAGGTAAAGCCTCCGCCGGAGTGAGCGGCTGTAAAGCGTTTTCCTCCCCCTGAAAGAGGAAGCAGATCGCGCGCAGGGGCGCGCTGCGATTCTGATGCAGCGCCTCCTTGCCGGACCATGGCGTGCCGTAGACCTGCCACACACCGCTTTCGCGGCGCAGGGCGGGCTTGTCGTCGTTGAGGATGGACGCGCCGAACAGGCGCACCCATTTTTCCGTGTGGGTGGATTTCCCCGTGCCCGGCGGCGCGGAAAAGCACACAGCCTGTCCGCCGTATTCCACCGCCGAGGCGTGGAGCATCATCCCCTCGTGGGACAGAAGCCCCACGGCAAAGCAGTCGCCTGTGGCGATGTACTCCGCAAGGTCCTCCGTTTCCAGCTCGGGACAGAGCGACAGCGCCTCCGCGCCGCCCACGCGGATGGTGATATCCGCCGCGCCGCCCCGGGCGGAGGTCCGATAGACCTCCGCCTGGGCAGCCGTGCGTCCCTTGGGGGACATTTCAACGATCAGATCAGCGATTCGGTAACGCATCACTTTTTGGAGATCTTTCCGTTCTCACCCCAGTAGGTGCGCTTGCTCGTGACGCTGGCAACGGTGAAGGGCTTGTAGCCCCATTGCTTCAAGGCAACCTCGTCCTCTTGCGACCCCGGAGCGGCCAGCGCCTCCAGCGGCGCAAGCAGGATCAACTCGGCGGACGGAGCGATATAAGGTTTTTTTATCGTTTTCATCATGCTGATTCACTCCGTTTGCTGCTTGATGCCTAACTTGTCCAAAAACTTGTCAAGGATCGCCTGCTGCGCAGTATCGAGTTCACCGGGGTTCTTCCAAGCGTCCTCGAAGCTCCACTGTTTCGGTTCGCTATCCTGCGTTCCGCCGTTGTTGAAGGTCGCCTGCGCGGTTGCGTCGATCTGCTCGGTATAGTCATTGGGCTTATCCTTCTTGAAGGAACGCATCAGGTATGCCTCGAAGAGATAGGCGTCACCACTGCAAACGACTTTGCTATCGCTCGCCTCTCCCTCATTGGGCATAGGGGGAAAGACCGTACCGGCAGTAAACTCATAATTGGCTTCGCCGAGCTGATTGCCTTTTTTATCCTTCAGGGTGAAGCCCAGCTTCGTCAGGTGATTCTTTGCCTCGGCGTCGCCTTGGAACTTGCCGATGAAGAACAGCGCGCACTTCGGCGTGTCGCCGGTGGTCAGCTCGAAGCGGTAGCCGGTGACGGAGATGTTGAAGCGGTGGAAGGACAGATTTTCGGTTCTACCATCTTCTTCCAGTCCCTGAATGGCAACATAGCGATCGTTGGTATCACCCGGCGTCTGGTAGGTCGGGGCGCAGCCCTTCACCGTGCCGACGATCTTGCCCTTCGGGGCGGTAGTATAGTCCGCCTTCGCAGAGCTGTCCATGCCGGAAAGCTTATAGCCGCTCGTTACCGAGATATCGCCTGTCACCGTGCGGCCGTTCAGGTCGAGATAGAGACTCTTGTTGTTGACGTTGATAGGCTTCTCGGTGGTGTTGTGCAGCAGCTTGATATAGTTCGTCGGAGCGGTGCTGCTGTCCGGCGAGTAGGCTTTGACCGCGGCTTCCAGGGTGGAATAGGTGTCCCCCTGCGTGCCGTTGTTGATGATCGCCGCGACTTGCAGATCATTGGTATTGGTCCATTTGCCGCCGCCGCAGGTCGTGCAGGTGCAGTAGGTGAAGGTATCGTTGGCCTTGGAATCCGCGGTTGGGGTGTAGCTGTTGTCAAGGTTTTTCAGCTTGGCGGCGGTGATGGGGATGCTGACGTATGTAATGTCCGATTTTGCTTGCGTGCACTGGTAGGTGGTAGCACCGGAGCCGGGGCCACCCGTCTGGATAAACCTGCCGGTTCCCTCATTGGAGCAAATGTCCGCGCCGCTCTCCGTGGTGTAGACGCTGCCGCTGGCGGTCAGCTTGCCGTTGACATCAATCTTCGCATTTGTGAGCGTGCGAGTTCCCGTTTTCGTCGGCGAATAGAGAACAGGTGCATATCCGGAGTCGTTGCTGTTGTAAGCATATCCCTTCTTCCACTGAGCCAAGTCATAAACATACAGAGACTTACCAGATGCTACATTCAACTCTGCGCCCTGCGCAATCGTGATCTGCGCCCCCGGCAGCAGTGCCGCGTCGCAGTTCACCGCAACCTTTCCCGACAAGACCTCTAACGTCATATTGTTGTTGATGGGCAAGACATAAGCGCTCGAGTTAAAATTATAACCTGCAACACTGAGAGTAAGGCTTTCAAGCGATGCCGACCCTGTCGTCGTATAGGTTATACGGTCTGTTTCGGGATCATACTTTTTTGTGAGTTTCCCTTCGTTGGCAATTTTAAATAGACTTTTGCTGTTGGCATCTCCGATAAAGTCGATTTTTGCACTTGCTGTACCCACAACTTTCGCATGAACAGTTAAATACGTGGATTCCTGCGCTCCCGACTGAATGGTCAAAGCACTCTCAATATTCTGAACATAATATTGAGAAATCGGAAACACCTTCTCCTTGTTGTCGTTCATACTTTTGGTTGCCGTACCTCCACGCCAGTCCTTTAACTGGAAATACTCGTAAACTTTCGAGCCGGAAGCGGCGGTAATTGCGCCATCGCCGGTAATGTAACCCCATGCATAGAGGTTTGCACCATTGTTCAGTGTAATGGAACTGCCCTCAGCCATATCGATTTGCCCATAGGGTCCGCTCGGACCCTGCTTTCCCATTTGGTAGGTGTGCTTCCCCCCAACACTGATTGCGCCGTTGACTGTGATGGACGAACCGGGCGCCATAGTCATCGTCCTAAAGGCGCTCCGCGAACTGTTGTATGTATCAACATAGCCGGGCGTATCCTTATACAGCGTTCCCCCTTCGTCAAATGGGATCAGCAGGGTGACGTTGGACGGAATCATATATTTTCCTGTGATCTTACCGCTGCTGACCAGCGTAATGATGGCAGACTGCTTCTTTTCCGCCTCCGCAACCGCCTTGCCGAGGTTATCAAAAATCTGACCATTGGCTTCAAAAAGCGCCAATTCTTTGCTTGCGAATTTTGCCGTGACGGTGCAGCCGCTGTCAAAGCTCAGCTCTGTTTTCGGAGCAACACTGATGCACTTGCCACTGGTCGTGTCACACCAACCCATGAACTGATAGCCTGCATTCGGGGTCGCCGCGACCCGATAGGCGGTCATGGAGCTTTGGGTTTTGGTGCGATCCGCGGTGATGGCCTCTCCGTCCACGGTGTAGCTGCCGTTTTCTGCGGGCTGGAAGGTCACGTTGGCAGTCGCACTAGCCACCAGCTTCACATTGGTCATCGTGATCTTGGTTTCTGCACTGGTGTTGCCGGATTCGATGTAGACCGTGACTTCTTTGTGAGCGCCTATCTCATTAGAAAAGGTACCGGGCTTAGTGTAACTCTTTCCGTTCACTTCAATCGTGCCGTTATTCTGCACAATGGTATAGTCAAAGGACAGCGTCGCCGGTGTGTTTTTGTTGTTGGTGATGGTCAGCGTGGAGCTATTGCTGGTAGCTTTGTCGCAGGTGTTTTTCTCGCTCTGCGCGGTGCCGGTGATTGTCGTGCAGAGAGCCGCCCACGTATCCGTCTTGCTACCATCGTAGCTCAAGACGATATCAGTATCGGATAAGCCGGTCACGGGTCCCCTTTCTGCCGCCAGCGCCGGCAGCGTCATCGCCGGCAGCATTGTCAGTACTGTGACAAACGTCAGGAGCAGCGACACAAAGCGCCTGCCAATTCGTTTAACCATTCCGTCGTCCTCCAGTTTTTTTCTCTTTCTTTTGTAATTCGCCGTAAATGCTCAAGCCGACCCCCAGCGACAGCAGCGCCCAGAGGTGGGAGATGTGCAGGATGCTGTCCGTTCGATTCGAGACGCGGAGCGTCTCGGTCACGAATCGGAAAATGCCGTAGGAGATCATATAGATGGGGTAGATCATGCCCCGCGCGCTGCCGGAGAGCACCTTGCGCCACAGGCGCGAGAGCAGGATGACATAGAAGAGCAGCTCCAGCTCGCGCGTGGGGAAGCGCAGATGCGTCAGCCCCTCGATGGGGATGTGCGCCCCCAGACAACAGCCTGAAAAAATGCAGTTCAGGCGGGCGCACATCAGCGTAAATACAAGGCAAACGGTGAGTACATCGAACACATCCGCCGCGCTGCGCCCGCTGAGCTTTGCAAACGCCCAGTAGACGAGGGGCATAAAGAACACCGCGCCGAACAGGCTCATATTACCCATCGCGCCCATATCGAACGCCTCAAGCACCGCAAAGGCCTTGACGCTGAATAGCCCGATGAAGATATGCCCCACCGCAAGCGCAAGCGCCGCAAGGCGGTGCTCCAACCGCAGCCGCTCGCGGCAGCGCCACAGCCACCAATAGGTGAACGCGGCGCTGACCGTGAGGAGCACGGCAAGGCTGTGGTCAGACAGCCATGTGACCAGACCCATCGTTACTTCTTGGAATTCAAAACTGCCTGCAGCAGGGTAAGCGTATCCTTGTTATTGAATGCATCGTTTTCGGTAATGTCGAATCGGACATCATAATCACTGATGATCTTCATCGCGCCGAGGAAGCCGTCCATATCCGCGGCGGCACCCTTTGTATCGGATTTCATATAGTCGGTGAAGCCTTTATCTTTTGTCATCTGATCGAGCAGTTTCATAACATCATTGATTCCCTTGGGAGGCGTTTGCATTGCGGTCTTGAATTCGGGGTCTTTAACATCGTTAGACTTTGCGTAGCCGACCATCGTACCGTACATCAGGGCAGCCGTGGGCAGCGTGCCGTACTTGGTAATAACGCCTTGGACATTATTACCACCATTGCTGTTTAACGTCTTCAGAACGTCTGCCGCATTCATATCCTTCGCCTTGGAGGCGACATAAAGGACGGTAGCATTGGCGATCTCCGTGTTTGTGAGATCATTGAGGTTCTTTTTTCCTGTCTTTGTCTTCAGAAGCTTCTCGAACTGCGTAAATTCGCTTTCGCTCATATATCCTTTCAGCTTATTCACCGCGGCTTCTCCTTTGACATCTTTGAGAAACTCGGTGTTAAACAAGTTAGAAAGGTTGTTGGCGGTATTTGCCAATTCCTCCTCGTGCCCGCTCAGATTGGACTGCGTGAATTTTTCGAGATTTTCCTGATTTGCCTCACTCAGCTTGACCACCGTGATAGGCAGGGGGATCTCGTTGTATTTGGTTTTGCCTGCGTACTTGTCCGTGCGGTACTTCACGGTGGTTGCCCAGTCATCGCCGAAGGCGTTTTTCAGCCACTGCTCAACGACTGCCTGATCACTTGGATCAGTGGCGGAAACAGTAGCGTTGCTATCTTTGGTGACTTTCACGCTGCCCGTCACGCCGGGGTTTGCATACTTGCCGATCTCGCCGGCGTACAGGATGTTGCGATACAGGGTCTCGTCCAGACCCTCGTTGGTGCGCTTAATGTAGCCGCCGTAGCCCACCGTGCCGACGCCGGCTAAAATGCCGATGATCGCGATGACCACAATAAGCTCTACCAGCGTAAAGCCTGCGCTGCCGCGCAGCTTGTTTCCCACTTGCTTTTTCATGTTGTATCCTCCTCAATATATTTGTTTTCTTTTTGAGAATTATATGAACAGATGATTACTCTGTGGTTTCCTATTCTGTCTTCCATTTCAGCACGCCGTAGCCCACGATGCGCTTATCGTTCAGATCGTAGCGCTGGACGGCGACCCTGCCGCCGCTGTTGCCCTCGATGGTGTAAAGGAAATTCCCTTCCACGCACAGCACCGCGCCGACGTGGTCGGGGTCCTTGCCGCCGTTCGGGTCGTTGCGGCCGTCCCAGTCGAAAAAGACATAGTCGCCGGGGATGGGCATATTGTTGGTGTCACCGCGTTCGCGCCACTGGCTCTTATCCTTGAATCCCTTCATGCCCTCATCCACGTCTGCGAATTTGGGCGGCGCGCCGTCGATGGAGGTTTTCTGCTGATCGGCTGCCCACGAGAGGAAACAGCCGCACCAGGGAGTGTATTGGTTCCAGCCGGGGTGATTATCGTAGCCGTCGATGTACCATTCGGAGAAGTATTTGTATCGGTTCGTATCCCCCTTGAGGATATTTCCCCTGCTGTCATACTGGTCCGCAAGCGTCTTTAAAAACGCGAAGCGCGCCGCCTTTTCCTTCTCGGACAATTTAGTGGACTCCGGCAGGGTGGGCTCTTTCGTCAGGATATCTTCCGCATCCGCTTTGCCGACGCTGTCACCCTCGATCCCGGTGCGACAGAAAACGGAGGTGCTGTAGCTGTGCGCCGCGGTCGCGAAGGTGAAGGTCACGAGGCTGCCGTCCAGATCGACCCGCGCGCCGCGCAGGTTGTCCAGCAGCACCTGATCGCCGCTCGTGCCGCTGCGGAGCTTACCGCTGTTGTAGCGCAGCAGCACCGCGCCGGGAGTGCCGTCGGCAGTCTTTCCCTGTAGCTGCCAGCCGTCGGAGAGCGGCTCCACGCGGTAGATCTTGCCGCTGGCGGAGAGATCCTCCAGCGCGGAGAGCACGATGCGCACGGTCTGCTGCTCGCCCGCCTCCTTCTGCGTCGTTTGATGCACCCGCAGTCCGAGCAGCATCAGCGACGCTGCGGCTGCCAGCACGATGGAGCTGACAGCGACGGTCACCAGCAGCTCGACCATGGTAAAGCCGCTGTTGTTTCGTTTCATTCGCTCGTCCCCCCTTCCGCTGTCAAGTGGGTGATGGTATAGGTGTTGTAGTGGTGCGTCGCCTTGCTGACCTTAGCGGCGTACTTTATGACCGTTGTGGTCGTTCCGTCGGGCAGCGGTTGCGTCGTCGTTTCTTCATCGTAAACGTAAGCGAGCTCCATGCGGATCTCTGTCTTGATGCAAACGGCGCCGTTCGCGCAGGTGAGCGGAAAGGTGCAGGAATTGCTGTCGGTAATGGTGTCATCAGGGTCGTAATTGCAGCTTCTGACCTCTTTCGACACATCTTGAAGATGTGTACGGTAAGCCGTTCTTGCCTTTTCCTCTGCTACCTCTTTCGTGTAATGCTCAGCGGGAAACTCCAAAAGATGTACGTCTTCCGCCAGCGCCACGAATCTTTCGATCTCGCCCTCCGCCTGATAGAGCTGCTGCGTCTGGCGGATGGAGCGCTCCTGCGCCTGATAATTTTTCAGCGCCGCGGTGCAGACGGACACGGCGACGGCGCACAGCACCAGAACGACGATGAGCACATACACCAGCGCGTAACCGCCGTTGTCTTTCCAGAGCTTCTTCATGTGCCACCGCCTTTCGGCACCGCGCGGACATAGGTTTCCACTGTAACGAGCGGTTCCGTGGGCTTATCCGACACCGTGACATGATAATAGGGTTTTCCGTCGACCTGCTCCGTTTTGACCGTCACGTTGGGGAAAACGGGATTTGCCTCCGTGACGCCGTTCTTCATCAGGGTCTCCACGGCGGTACGGACGTTCAGATGGGCTTCCATTACGGCCTGGCTGTGGGCGTTGATCCGTCCTGCCAGAATGAGGCTCGTGCAGATGGGCGCGGAGATCAGGCCGATGATGGCGATCGCCACGACGACCTCCAGCAGCGAAAAGCCCGCTGTTCTCTCTTTCCCGATCTTTTTCATGCCTTGTCTCTCCCAATGGGTCAGTTGAAAATGTCTGTCTTACCGGTCGCGGGCGGCGTTACGCCCGGTTCCTCATAGGTGTTCTGAGCGGACGGCATCAGATACAGCGTCAGGGTCATCTGCCCGTCCAGCAGCTTCTTTTCGCTGTCGTAGTTGAAGGTGGCATACCGGATGGAGGTAATGCGCTCATCCGTTGCCAGCGCGTGCACCATGTTCTTGAACTCCCGATAGGAGGCGTGATAGTACACCGTCAGGTTCAAGCCCTCAAGGAGTGCGCCATCGCTCAAGGCCTGCATCGGCGTGATCTCACCGAAAGAAAACTCGATGTCGCCGCCGCTCCCGAAGCGCTGAAGGAAAATATCGTGCAGCTTCTGGGTGTAGCCCAGCTCCTTACTGCCGGTCCCCAGCGTTTTTTCCAGATACAGCAGATAGAGGATCTGATCTTCTTCCTTCATATCCGCGGGGAAGTTCTCATAAAGCGCGGCGCGGCTTTCCTCGATCGCGGCCTCTGCCGGCTCAAGCTGATCCTGCACGCCCTTGTACATCTCGTTTTCGACGATGGTGGTTTGCAGCGCGGTGATCTGAGCATTTAACTGATCCCGCTCCATGACGTAAGCTTCACTGCGGGGACGGTAGCCCAGAACATACACCAGAACGGCGACCAACAAGAGCAGGACTGACAGGACAGCCTTCCAGTTTCTACCGATCACTTTCACTGGCCCACCTCCACTTTCTCAACCTTGGCGTCGCGGTCCAGACCCTTGCGCGCCTGCTCCGCCTGGATCAAGGACTCGTCATAGTCCAGCACGACCGTCAGGTAATAGCGGTTGTCGGCAGGCTTCTGCGTCTGAGAAGCGCCGGTGTTGAAGATATCCGGGATGCCTGAGCCGCCGGTTTGATTTTTGAGTTGATTCATCAGGATCCACATCAGCAGATCGTTTTCATCCATGCCCGTGCTGCCGGAGGTGCCGGATGTACCGGAGGTCTGCTGATTCTTCCGCAGCAGCGCGTTGACCGCGGCCACAGTGGCGGCATCCCGCTGGAACGCCGCGCCGCTGTTGATCTCCTTTTGGAGCATCGCAAGGTCGAGCGCGGTGTTGACCGAGCGGAGCTCGCCCATTTCCTTGGCAAGATGGAGCGCAAGCTTGCCACTCAGCGTCTGATTCTGCCGAATGAGCGCGATCGCTGCGTTGACATTCGTCTTGTTGTCGGTCAGGATATTCAGCAGGTTCGGCAGATATTTGTTCAGCATCACATCGTCGCTCTCATAGAACATGCGGTGCTGATCGGCGTTTTTCCAAATGTCGTCAAAGGTCTTGTCGTACAGGATCTGGTCCTTTTCCTCACGGGCGATATCCTCGCGCATCAGCAGGAAAAACTGATACATGGCGGCAGGATCGTTTTGCAGCAGCGAACGCAGCGCCGCCTTTTCCTGCGCGACAGTGGCGCTCTTGAGCAGGCTGTCGAGCGGGAAGGAATACTGCTGCACCGGGCCGTAGACGGCTTGCAGCGCGTCCAGCTGGTTGGAGTTCAGGTATTGCAGGCTGAGACGCAGCTTTGCAATATCGGCAGACTCAATGCCAGAAGCAGAGGACGTACTGCCGCTGCTGGGCGTGGCAGGCGTGACCGGCGTGCCGGAATTGCCGGGACGGCTCGGAACGCTGGGGGTGCTCGGCGTGCTCGGCGTCGTCGTGCCGGGGTTGCTCGGAGTGACGGGCGGGTTGGGATTGCTCGGCGTGCCGCCGGTGCCGCCTCCACTGCTGCCGCCGCCTCCGGGGAGCAGACCTTGCAGGAAATCAAGGTTATCGGGGGAAATGGTCATGCCGACCTTCTCCATCATGTCGGCGTAGCTTTCGATCTTCTGGATGGTCGCTTCGTCAACGCCCGCGGCACGCAGCAGCGGGAGCACGTCCTTGATCATTTTGCCGGTGATGCCGTTTGACGCGTTGGGGAACAGCTCATCGAGGGAATAGCCGCCCTCGGTGGGAGGTTCTTCCGTACTGCTTTCCTCGGTACCATCCGCTGCGCTTTCCTCCGTGCCCGGCACGGGGGACTCCTTCCCCGCTTCCTCGTACAGCGCAGCGATCATTTTGTCCGGGGAGTAGGCTTCCCGCGGGCCGATGGTCAGGCTGGAAACGGTGTTGAGGGTCATGAAGGGCACGTCGCGCAGCGCCACGAGGAAATAAGCGGCGTCCTCCTTGCTCTGGAAGGCGACCTGCGCCGCAAGACACAACTCGGTCGTGCTCAGAGCGGTCACCGTTGACTTCTTGGGGAGCTTTGCCTCCAGCTCGCCCAGCACCAGTTCAAGGTTGTCGTTATATGTCCGAACGGAGTCGAATACGGTGTCCCAGTCGGCGCTGTAAGCGTCGTACATACTCGAATAGTTGTGGTAGTTCTCCGCGCAGCCCGCGTTCTGCTGGGCAAGCGCCGTCAGGCGGTCCTGCTGTGCGCGCAGACCGTCCAGCTCCGTGCTCCACGACAGCTTGGAGGTCAGCAGCAGCAGTACGGACGCCGTCAGCGCAGCGCCGCCAAGGAACACAAGACCGTACTGCCACGCGCGGTTGATGGGTGCGCGCGCGCCGGTGATGTGGTTCAGCTCCGGGTCGCCGAAGTCAAGGGCGGTGAGCGCCGCGCCCTGACAGAGCAGCCACTGCGCGCCGTAGTCGGTCTCCGCCATTTCGACGGGGACATTCAGCAGCGACGCGAGCGCCGGGGCAAGCCCCGCCTCCTTCGCCTGACCGCCGGAAAGCACAGCGCTCGTCAGGCGGGCGCGGCCGGGCATGGCGGAGAAGTAGTCGAGCACGATGCCCGCCTCATTGAGGTCGTCCTGCTGGGAATAGCCCCGTTGCAGCAGGCGCTGCAGCTTGACCTGCCCGTTGTGGACGAAGGTCAGCAGCAACAGCTCGCTCTCGGCGTTGATATAGAGGCAGACGCCGTCGTCCGTATCCGCGGAGGACTTCGCGTGCTTTGGCATGGCAAAGTCCGCGTCCACGGCGGTGGCGTGGCTGTGACCGCAGAAATCGACGGCGGCAACGCTCAGCCCCATGCTGTTGGCAAGGGCATAGTAGCGCTGCAGCATCGCGCGCGGCACCGCCCAGAGCTGCACGCGCAGAAGACGCGCGTCCTCGCGCTGCTCAACGCCCACGCTCTCCCACGAAAGCTGATACTCGCCCGGGTCGATGGGGAAATACTCGTCCATGTTCGCCAGCAGCATCTGACCGAGGCGCTGCTGCTTTTTCACCGCGGGGACGGTGACGCTCTCGCTGATGACCTGCGTGGAGCAGAGCGAAAAGACCACCTTACGGCAGCGGCGGAACAGCCCCTGCCGCAGGACCGGCTCCATCGCGTCCCGCAGGGCGTCCAGCCCCACGAGCTGACCGTCCTCGACCGCGTTCGGCGGCGTGGGCAGGATGACCCGCTCGGAAATGGCGTCGCTGCCCAGCGTCATCTGGGCGATGCGGATCTCCCGCTCGGTGATCTGCACCACCAGCGCCCTGCCGCTCAGCCTTTGCATGCTCATAAGTGCTCCCTCCCGGACTGTGGGAATGGCACAGCCGTCCCGAAGAACGGTTCTGCCCCTCCCACAGGCTCTTGTTTTTCTCTCGCGGGCAGGTCCGCGCCTGCCCTTTTCTCTCCCGTGTTACAGCCCAAAAAGACCGAGGTACGCCGCGATGAGCCGGTCGCCCCATAGCGCCGCGACCCAGATCCCGGCGGCAAGATACGGCCCGAACGCCAGCTTGCGGGGCGCGCCGCGTTTCATGCGGACGGAGTGGATGATCGCACCGGAAACGCTGCCGAGGATCATCGCAAGCAGGATGCGCTGCCAGCCCAGCAGCAGTCCCGCCCCTGCCATCAGCTTGACGTCCCCCATGCCAAGGCCGTTGCCCTTCGTCACGAACCACAGCAGGAGGAAAAGAAGGCTCACCGAGAACATGCCGATGAGATACGTTTTCCAGTGCGCGGTATCGCCTGCAAGCTGCACCGCGCCCAGCAGGAAGATCGCAAGGTTCACCCCGTTGGGGATCTCGAAGGTGCGCCAGTCGATGAGCGCCACGACCGTCAGCAGGGAGAACAGCAGCGAATACAGCACCGCCCGCAGCGGCTCGGCCTGATACAGCCACGCCGCCAGCAGCCACGCCCCGCCGCTGAGCGCCTCCACCACGGGGTACTGGGCGGAGATCTTCTCCCCGCAGGCGCGGCACTTCCCTCCCTGCATCAGCCAGCTTGCCACGGGAATCAGCTCATACCAGTGCAGACGGTGGCCGCAGGCCATGCAGTGCGACGGCGTTTTCACGAACTCCTCTCCACGGGGCAGGCGGAAGATCAGCACGTTGCAGAAGCTGCCGACGCACAGACCCAGCGCCGTCCAGAGCAGCAGCAAAAGACAGGTCATGGGAAATCTCTCCTTTTCGCTCAGGGGTCTCCCCCGCCCGCCCGGGTGATAGGGATACCGGACGGGCGGGGCGTTGTTTCTAAGTGCTTGGGATGGTGCGGGGTGGATAAGTTATTTGCTCAGCGTCCAGCCGGCGGCTTCAGTGCCATTCGCCTTCAAGAGCCACGTTGCCTTGGTGTTATCGCTCTTGAACTTGAAGCCATTAAGATCATAGTAATCCTGCATGGCATCAACGTTAACATCATTAACCTGGTTAGTACCATTTTCCCCAGTATACACTGTAATGGAGGCAGGAGTGGTAGTAGGGGTTTCGCCAGTCGTGGTGGTGGAAGCAGTAACAACGATCTTCGTAACGTCCGCATAATCGTCCTTCTGAGCGTGCTTATCAGCATAAGCGAAGACAGCGGCGGTCTTGATGGCGTCGAGCTGGGTGTAGTCGGCGGCCTCGTTGGCCTTCTTGATGTAGCCGGAGTAGGCGGGGACGGCGATGCCGGCGAGGATGCCCAGGATCGCGATGACGACGATCAGCTCAACGAGAGTAAAACCGGACTTGGAACCAAACTTTTTCATAGGAGTTTTTCTTCCTTTCTTTGTTTTGCGTCAGATTTTATATCATCGCCATGCGGCACGGGCCCCTATCTCCCACACCAGGGGACATGGCTTGGATATACGGATTTACAGGTATTTGTCGAAGGCCTTGGTCATGTTGATCATCGGCAGGTAGATGGCGAGCACGATGATGACCACAAAGACCGCCATGACGATGATGATGGCGGGCTCCATCAGGTTCAGGAGCTTTTTGGTGGCCTCATCTACTTCTTCATCATAGTAGTCGGCCACTTTGCCCATCATGCTTTGCAGGTCGCCGGTCTCCTCCCCCACGCCGACAAGATTCGACACCATGGGCGGAAAAATACCCGTCCGCACGAGGCTCTCCCGCAGGGGGGTACCCTCGGCGACCAGGGCGCGCGCATCGCGGATGGCCTCCAGATAGTAGATGTTGCCCATGTTGCTGGCGGCGAGGTCCATGCTGTCCGTCAGCGTCAGGCCGGAGCCGATCAGCACCTCCATCGTGCGGCAGAAGGTCGCGCAGGCGGTTTTCACCGTCAGGTTGCCCACCACGGGCGTCTTGCGGGCGAGCCAGCCGAAAAAGTGCTTGCCCTTGTCCGTCCTGTGAAACAGGACGCCGCCCACGATCAGCGCCGCCAGCACCAGCAGCGGCACCCACCACCAGGACTTGAACCATTCGCAGACCGCCATCACGCCCTGCGTGAGCTTGGGCAGCTCCGCGTCCATATCCTCAAAGGTCTTGAGGAAGTTGGGGATGATCTTCGTCATCATCACGATCAGCACGATGATCATGACCACGATCAGCACGCAGGGGTAGATCATGGCGCTGGTCACCTTGCCCTTGGTGCGCTTGCTGCGTTCGAAATAAAGCTCCATCTGGCGGAAGGATTCCTCCAGATTGCCGGAGGCCTCGCCCGCTGACACCATATTCACCAGAATGGCGGGGAAGATCTTGGGATGGCGGCGCATGGAAGAAGCAAGCGCTTCGCCCTTTTCCACGTCCGCCTGCATTTCGCGGATGGCGGCGCGGAGCTTTTTATTGCTGGTCTGCTGCCCCAGCATGGCGAGCACGGAGGCGACGGAAACGCCCGCGCGCAGGATGGAGACGAACTGACGGCAGAACACCGCCATGTCCTTCGCCTTGGGGTTGCCGAGGAACGGGATCTCGATATCGCGGTTGAGGGTGGTCTGCTCCTTAATGTCTAAAATCGTATAACCGGCGCCGCGAAGGGAGCTTTTCGCGGTCTCGATGGACGACGCATCCAGAGAGGAGCGGACGCGCTTTCCGTTTCGGTTGATCGCCGTATAGTTGAATCCGGGCATGGAGCCGCCCTCCTTTCTCAGGTCTGCCGCCCTGTCTTGAATTTATCAGGCTCGTTGGCGGCGGCGAGGGCAGTCTCCAGCGAAATCACGCGACGGTCGACCAGATCCTCCAGCGCGTCGTCCAAAAGCTGCATCCCGTACCGCTTGCCGGTCTGGATGGCGCTGACGATCTGGAAGGTCTTGCTTTGCAGGATCATGCTGCGAATGGCGGGGGTGACGATCATGATCTCGAATACCGCCGTGCGGCCGCCGCCGATCTTCGGCAGGAGGGTCTGGCCCACGGCACACTCCAGCACGTCCGCCAACTGGATGCGGATCTGGTTCTGCTGCTCGGCGGGGAAAGAGTCGATGATACGGTCGATGGTGTTGGCGGCGCCCTTGGTGTGCAGCGTGCCGAACACCAGATGGCCCGTTTCGGCGGCTGTGATGGCGGTGGAGATGGTCTCCAGATCTCGCATCTCGCCGACTAAGATCACGTCGGGGTCCTGACGCAGCGCAGCGCGAAGTCCCGCGGCAAAGCTGCTGGTATCAGCGCCCACCTCGCGCTGGTTGATGATACATTGATCGCTCGTGTGCAGGTATTCGATGGGTTCCTCCAGCGTGATGATGTGGCGGCGCTCGGTGTGGTTGATGTGGTCGAGCAGCGCCGCCAGAGTGGAGCTTTTGCCCGAGCCGGTGGGGCCGGTGACGAGCACCAGTCCGCGGGGTTTATCCGCCTGCGCCACCACCACGGGCGGAAGGCCCAATTCCTCGGCGGTGGCAATGCGCAGCGGCAGCAGGCGAAGCGCCAGCGACGTCATGCCCCGCTGACGGAACACGTTGCAGCGCATACGCACCAAATCGTGATAGGTCACGGCGAAGTCCGCCTCGCCCATTTCATGAAATTCCTTGAGAAGTCCGGGCGTGATCAGCTCCTGCACATAGGCGGTGGTATCCGCCTCGGTCAGCGGGACCTCCCCAAAGTTGGTCAGCTCGCCGTCCAGTCGAAAAACGGGGGGCTCCCCCACCGTGAGGTGAATGTCGGAGGCGTTGCGCTCCAGCGCGTCATGAATGAGTGTTCCCAGGTCGATCATGCGCCGTCCTCCAAAGGATGAGTTTCTTCCGCCACATTTTCAACGCTGATGCGCTGCATCTCGCTGATGGAGGTCGTTCCCTCCAGCACAAGGCGGCGGGCGCTTTCGCGGAGGGTGTGCATCCCCTCGGCGATGGCAGTCTCCCGCAGCGCGCCCGTGTCGCAGCGGTGGGAGATCATCGTGCGCATACGGGGCGTGATCTCCATGATCTCGTAAATGCCGATCCGGTCGAAATATCCGGTACCGGCGCAGCGCTGGCAGCCCACCGGCTCGTAAACCTCGGCGCTGTCCTTCTCCTCCGGCGTCAGTCCCAGATATTCCAACTCATGCTCTAAAAGAACGTGCCGCCGCTTGCAGTTGGGGCAAAGACGGCGCACAAGGCGCTGGGCGATGATGCCGGTCAGCGCGTCGGCGATGAGGTAGCTTTCCACGCCCATGTCCAGCAGGCGCGTGACGCTGCTGGCGGTGTCGTTGGTATGCAGCGTACTCACCACGAGGTGACCCGTGATGGACGCCTGCACCGCGATGGACGCCGTTTCCCGGTCGCGGATCTCGCCGATCATGATAATGTCGGGGTCCTGACGCAAAATGGAACGCAGGGCGTTGCCAAAGGTCAGGTTCGCCTTGGGATTCACCTGCACCTGATTCACGCCGTCCACGTTCGCCTCCACGGGGTCCTCCACCGTGACGATGTTCACCATGTCGCTGTTCAGCTCGTTCAATGCGGTGTAAAGCGTGGTGGATTTGCCCGAGCCGGTAGGTCCGGTGACCAGCACGATCCCGTTGGGATGGCGCAGGATCTCGTCGAATTTTTCCAGTTCCGACCCCGTCAGGCCAAGGGCGCGCTTGCTGCGGCGCAGCGCCTTTTTCTGCGTCAGTCGCATCACGCACTTTTCGCCATAGACCGTGGGGAGCGTGGAAACACGCACATCGTATTCCCGGCGGTCCACCAGGATGGAAAAGCGGCCGTCCTGCGGTCTGCGCTTTTCGGAAATATCCAGATTGCTGAGGATCTTAATGCGCGCGATGATGGCGGGCAGCAGCTGCAGGTCGTAAGTGGCGGTGGTGTACAGCACGCCGTCCACTCGGCAGCGGACCCGGACCTTGTCCGGTCCGGACTCCACGTGGATATCGGAAGCGCGTTGGCGCACCGCCTGCTCCACAAGGGAGTTCACCAGCACCACCACGGGGGAGGCGTTGACATCCTCCTGAAAGACCTGATCTTCCAGAGAGGCGCTCTCCCGCTCGTTGGTCTGGGTGTAAAGCTCGGCAGCCTCCTGCATCTCCTCGCTGCCGTAGCAGCGGTCGATGGTCACGAGAATGTCGGATGTTGTCGCTAAAAATGGCTTAATGCGACACTTGCTGGCAATGGCGACCATGTCGCGCCCCTTCATGTTCATGGGCTCGTTCATGGCGACATACAGCGTGCCGCTGTCCTCCGGATCAAACTGGAAGGGCATCATTGTATATGTACGCAGGATATCCGGGCGAACCGCCTGTCGGACATCCATGGGGATAGTCATTTCGTAAAGGTGCACCACGGGGGTGCGGGTCAGCGAGGACAGGGCTTCAATGACCTGTTCCTCGGGCAGGATGGCGCGCTCCAAGATCAGTTCACGGACGGACTTGTTCGTTTCCTCCTGAGCACGACGCAGCTCGTCCGCCTGTTCCGCGGTCAAAAGCTGCTGTTCCAGCAGGTATCGCAGGAGCTTTTCGTTCATGCGCGCCCTCCTTTCTCTTGTTTTTCGGGGCAGAAATTATTTTTGAATCAGTGCTTTTCAAAAGTGTGAGACGACAGACCCGCCAGGCTCTCAAACGCGAATGAGCCGCTGACGCGCCTAACGTCTCCTTTTTTTATGCTCCCCCTCCCCCGGCGGGGCAGAATTGCCCCGCCGGGAAGAGGTGGTCCGAATGATGGATTTGTCTTACGCTGTCAAATTACTTGACGTTGATGATGAGGTTCGCGCTGGCGCTGCGGGTGTTGTAGTTGACCGTCACCTTCTGACCGGCAGGGTCAGCGAAGCTGCCGATGCTCAGATCGCCGAACTTCGCGATGAGGTTCGCAAGCTCGGTCACAGCCTCGAGAGAGGTCTTGGCATTGCCAAGCGCCGTGAGGTCGTTCTCCGTCAGCGTCACACCGTTGAGGGTGATGCTCGCGCCATCGGGCAGCAGGTTCTGCGCCTTGGCAACGATCTTGCCGAGGTACTGCGCAACGTATGCGTCGCCCTTGCTGCCGACGATGTCCTTCATGGTCGGGCTCTTGAGCGCATCAGCAAGCTGGGCTGCGGTCTTGGTCTGGATGCCATTGTCGGCATTGAACTTCAGGCTGTTGAGCAGGTTGATCTTCTCCTGATACTTCGTCTGTTCGGCAGAGCCGTTATTCAGAATATCCGACACATTGATCGTGGCAAGCTTGTCGTTCAGCTTTGCCTCCAGCTTTGCCTTGCCCTCGTCCTTGATGGTGGGCTTCAGGTTATCCAGCGCAGAAGCATTGGCGGCCTTCTCAGTATCGAAGGTGAGACCCATCTGCACGAGCGCGCTGTAGATCAGGTAATTCTTCAGACCGGGGTTCTTCGCCAGCAGATCCTTCAGCGTGGCGGAGTCTTTCAGCGCAGCGTCAAGCTCCTTGGTCGCAGTGTCGACGATCTCCTGCTTGAGGGCGTCGCTGAAGGGCTTTTTGTCCTTACCGGTGAGCGTAAGCGTACCGCCAAATTCGCCCTTGGTAACATGAGCCTTAATCTCGGGTTGTGCAAGCAGGAAGTTGATGTCAGCGACCGACTGGATATCCAGCGTTACGCCGGCAGGCTCGAAGGTGACATCAAACCCCTTAACAAGATTCTTCGCATCTTTCAGAGTACCGCTGTTGTTCGCCTTATCGACGATCCACGCCTCGTTGATCTTCTTCTCCGTCAGCTTCTCGCTGATCTGGTTCTCGATCAGAGCGTTCACATCGAGCGCGTCGATGTCCTTCTCGATCAGCGGCCACACGGCGTTGATGAGGGCGGTGTTGTCAAGACCCTTGAGGGTGCCGCCGCCGGTGGCAGAGTTAACGAACGTCGTCCAGTTGGTCTCGACCCACTTGTCTGCCTCTGCAAGAAGAGCTGCCTTGAGCGCGTCCTCGGTGGCGTTAGTCAGGGTGATATCGTATTTCTTCAGAGACGTCTCGATCTCCTCATAGATCTCGGGGAGACGCGTCTCCATTTCCTCCTTGACCTTGGCGACGACCTTATCCTTGGTGCCGTCGGTATAGGCGAACTGCGCGGCGATCTGGTCGAGGCCGTCGTTATAAGCCTTCTGGACGTCCTTGCTGATGTTGAGACGCAGATAGTTCTCATCGCCCTCGTACTTGTACTCGAGCAGACCGTTGCTGTTGAGCTTCGGCGTCACGACGAGCTTATAGTTGTAGGTGTAAGCGTCGGTCTTCGCCTTGATGTCCGCGTTGGCAGCGGGAGTGAAGTTGACCTTCAGGTCGATATTGAAGGTGAAATTATCCGTGTAGGAGGTGCCCTGCGCCTTCATCTGCTTGTAGATCTCCTTGGAGATGGCAGTGCCAAGCTCCTTGACGATCTTGGACTTGGCGGCGGAGAGAGAGGCGCTGTTTGCGCCGACCTGAACGGTGGCGTAGGTCTTGCCGTTGAACACAACGTCCACATTGCCGCAGACATAGTTGCCCTTGCCGTCGTGGAAGTTCGCCCACAGGCTCTTGCCCTCTTTCTTGAGAAGGTCGACGACCTGCGTCTTGATCTCTTGCAGGGACTTGTTGGTGAGCACGATGCCGGTCTCGGACTCGACAGCGTTCTTAACGCTGGTCAGGAAACCGTCGATATCGTCGGGAGTGGGCTTGCTCGTGGTGCCGGTGATGATCGCGTTGGCAAGCTTGTTCGCCTGCTCGATGGCGGAGACGACCTGACCGTCCTTCACCTCGAGAGCGACGTTCCAGGTGACCTCGCGCTCGGTCTTGTTGTCGCCGGAGGTGAAGTTTGCCTTCACGTCCTCGACCTTGACCATGTCGTTGACAATGTTCTTGACCTGCTGGAGCTGTGCATCCGTCAGGTACTTGTTGTCCTTGTTGACCTGATCAACGGCGCTGACAACGGCGCTCTTCATGTCGCTGAATCTGTCGTTGACCTGCTTGACGGACTTGAGAACGGCATTGCCGATCAGGTCATCGGAAACGACCACGGGCGCCTTAGCCTGCCAGACCGCGTACAGGGTGATAATGGGATAGTTAGCGGTCAGCGTGATGGTGCTGTTCGCGGGGTACGTCGCAGCCGTGGCGGTCTTTTCCGTCGCCCAGCCCAGGAAGTTGTAGCCGTCGCGGGTGGCGGTAGCGCTCACGGGGAAGCTGTAAGTGGTGCTCGTCGTCGTCGTGGAGACGGGAGACGCACCGATCAGCGTGCCGCCGTTGGCGTCAAAATACAGGGCATAGGTGTAGGCAGTCACCGGGGGATTCACCGGGGGGTTCACCGTGCCGCCGGGATTAACGCTCGGGGTGTTATCCGGCTTCGCGTTCTGCACGAGGAAAGACATGCGGTAGATCACCGCTGCCACCTGCGCACGGGTGGACAGTTCGTTGGGACGGAACGTGCCATCCTCAAAGCCGTTGACCAAGCCGTGACGCTGGCACTGCTTGACCGCGGCGAGCGCATACGCGGGGATCGCGTTCTCATCGACCATGACGGAGACGGAGCCGGTCTCGGGCAGAGTCACCTTCCATGCCTTCTTATAGAGGGCGAGGTAACGCTCGATCATGGTGCACATCTGCGCACGGGTGATGGGATCGTTCGGGGCAAACTTGCCGTCGCCCACACCATCCACGATCCTGTTGGCGGCCGCCCAGTTGATGGCATCGGTGTACCACTCGCCGGGAGCCACATCGGTGAATGCGCTCTGGCTGCGATCACCCTTTGCACCGTCGAAACGGAACAGAACCGTGACAAACATCGCACGGGTCATGTTCTCCGCGGGGGCGAAGGTCGTCTCTGAGGTGCCGTTGAAGTAACCCTTCGACGTCACATAGTCTACGAACTGGTAGTACCAGTCGGATCTGCTGACGTCCGTGAAATCGTCAGCTTTTTCCGCCAGCGCTGTGGGCACCAGGGAAAAGACGATGCACAATGCCAGCAGAGCACTCAAGATACGCTGCTTTTTCATCTTCTTAACCACTCCTTTTTTTTACTGATGATCTTCGAGTACCGCAAAAGGGTGTCAGCGTTTCCGCCCCAAGCGCTGCTCGCAGCATCCAAAACCTGTCCCTGTCCGGGCGTGCGGATAGACGCACGTACTGACAGTAATACAGTCTACATAAAGTCTATCAGATATTTTCTCTTTTTGCAAGCAGTTCTTGCTTTTTTTCTATATCCTTCCAGGGGTCTTACATTCGAAAATTAATCGCCGCGAATTGCTCGGACAAGTCTCACGTGAGACCGCCTTATCCTTCTTCAAAACAGGAGAACGCCGGATAGTAGCGCAGCGGGATGGGCTGTCCGAGCGCGGCGGAGCGATTCTTGAGGATCTTGAGCTCCAGCTCGCGGGGGTCCTTGCGCTTTTCCTCGTCGATGTTGAAGCCGGGCCGCCCCGCCCCGCGCGCCTGAAGTCCCATCAGCACGTCGGCGGAGTAGTCGATGCCACCGGATTCCTTGAAGGCGTTCATGGAGACTTCCAGATTATAATTCTCGCGGTTGAAGGAGGAAATGGCGAGGATGGTCAGCCCGTGCTGGCGCGAGAGCTTTTTCAGCGCGCAGACGATGCGGTCAAGGTTCTGCTTGTCCGTGAAATGGACGTCCACCGGGGCGATGATCTGGAGATAGTCGATGAGCACCACCGGCTTTTGTCCGGTCTCGGCTATGTGGCGCGCGACCTCCGCGCGGATGTAGTCCAGCCCCGTTTCGTGGTCGCCCTCGCGGAAATAGAGGTGCTTTGCATAGGAGGCGTAGCGCGTCTGCGCCAGCTCCAGATGCGCGAGATCCTGCGCACTGTAGCCCGCCCAGCGCCTGCCGTCTAAAACCCCGCGCGCGGTCTTGGCAAGGCGGCGGCGCGCGGAGGTGTCGAGCAGGAAGGATTCGCGGGAAACGGAACGAGCCATCAGCTCCCACGTCATCATTTCAAGGGAGAAAATGAGAACGTCGCGCCCCTGCATGGCAAGCTGATCGGCGATCTGCATACAAAAGGCGGTCTTGCCCAGCGAGCTGACCGCGCCGATCACATAAAGTCCGTCATAAAGTCCGCCGTCCAGCGTCTGATCCAGCCCCTCAAAGCCGGTTTTGAGCGCGGGGCGCTTTGCCTGCGCCTCGATATAAGCGCGGAATGCCTCCATCTGCCCCGCGGCGGAGGTCTCGGCATAGGGGGGCGGCTGCTGCGCCTGCCGATCCTCGACCGCCTGCGCCAGAAATCGCGCCGCGCCCTCGCGGTCGGCGCAGAGAAATTCGTTCAGATCCTTGCCGGTGGGAACGCCCGGGCAGCGGTACAGCCACGGAAATTCCTCAGCGAGGGCGGCTGCCCACGTTTCCCCTGCCGCGTCGTTGTCCGTCAGCAGCAGGATGGGTGCGGGTCGATCCAGTCCGCGCAGTAGAGCCGCCGCCTTTTCGCGGTTGCCCGCGCCGTTCAGCGCGGCGGCCCGATAGCCCAGCTCCTCCGCGGAAAGCGCGTCAAAGGCACCTTCCAAAAGGAAGACCGGCTCTTCCCCGCCCGCAGTCAGCAGCTCCGGCTGAAAGAGCGGCGAAGGCTGCCCCTTCTCGTTGAGATAGCGCTTTTCCGCGACGGCGCGGCGCACGCAGCGCCCGTTTTCGCATGGCAGCACCACGCAGTCATGCTCAGGGTCGTAGCCAAGGCGGAATTTCGTCACCGTGGCGTCGGAAAGCCCGCGTTTGGCAAAATAATCGGTTTTTCGGCGGTGAGAAAAGCAGCTTTCGGGGTAGGAGGCGGGCAGCGTTTCCCTGCTCAGGCGGTCAGCGGGGCGCGCCTCTCCCGCGTCGCCGTGCCCGTAGCGCTTGCTCGCAAGCGTCAGAGCGTCGTGCGGCGAGGTGAGGTTTTCGTCGATCGCCAGCAGATCGAAGAGATCATAGTCCGCACCGCAGGCAAAGCAGTGTACTTTCTGCCGCTTTGCGTCGTATCCCATGGAGGGATCGCGGTCGAGATGCTTTGGATTCAGGCAGCGAAAGCGCTTTTGCGGGTCAATACCCCGGTCGTAGAGATAGTCAACGATGCGGGGGCGCAGGTCGTTAAAGGTGTCCGGCATAGGATCGCCTCCTTTTCTTGTCGTTATTATAGCATAAGACCCCGCGGAGGAGCGATTCCCGCGAGGTCTGTAAGATATCTTAAGATATCAATAAGGGGATTTTCGGTAAAAAAAGAAAATCCGAAAAAAATTAGATGAAACAAATATAAAAGTATGATTCGACAGAAAATATCTGTATAAAAGTTTGAAAAACATGGAAAAATGCTTTGGATGATTTTGGGTCTCCTGCACGACTTGAGGTCGCCTTTGCACGAAATGAAGTCGTCTTAGCACGG
>ENA-UESS01000070-UESS01000070.1-human-gut-metagenome-genome-assembly--contig:-NODE-70-length-34412-cov-14.856910_pt1 | contig 34412 bp, 29 predicted proteins | sample MGYA00243004_ERZ508005 | MGnify/ENA primary metagenome ERZ508005 (study PRJEB26167, sample SAMN06115471) | human gut metagenome | host: Homo sapiens | place: China:Guizhou | collected 2016-06-29...
GCAAGAAACGGGGCCGGTTTGCTTGCAAACCCGCGAATAGGCGCCCGTTTCGAACGTTAGCCGGGACGAAGTAGGCGTAGGCATCTGCCGGGGAGTTTTTGGTACTTTTTGCGGCCAAAAAGTACATCACCTTCCGCGGGCGGAGACCGCGGTTAACAGCCGACCAAAAAGCGGCAAACAACATCAGTCGAAGACTGCGATCAGTACTTTTTGCGACCCAACAGTATCTGGAAATCCCCGCGACAGGGGGCGGTGCCCGGGCCTCCGTTTCCGCAAAATCAGTCGCTATTTTCCGCCCTGGAACCAGATTTGCGACTTTTGGTTTGGTGGTCCCGGGAAAAATCGTTACCTTTGGAAGTTATCTGTTCAAACCGATAGAAAGATGCTCAAATGCCTGCTCGCGCCTGCGGCCTTCCTCTATAAAGCGGGGGTGACGTTCCGTCACCGCCTCTTCGACTGGGGCATCCTCAAAAGCGAGAAGTTCGACATTCCGATCATCTGCATCGGCAACATCACCGTCGGCGGCACGGGCAAGACCCCGATGGCCGAAATGGTGATCGCCTACATGTCCCAGATGCACAATGTGGCGCTGCTCTCGCGCGGCTACGGACGCCGCACGAAGGGGTATCTTGAAGTTCGGGCCGATTCGCACTACCGCGACGCGGGCGACGAGCCGCTGCAAATCAAACTCAAGTTTCCCGATACGGTGGTCGCCGTCTGCGAGAAGCGTTCCGAAGGTATCCGCCGCATCTGCGCCGAGCATCCCGAGGTCGATCTGATCGTTATGGATGACGGCTTCCAGCACCGCTACGTGGAGCCGAAAATCAATATCGTGATGATCGACGCCACGCGGCCCGTCCAGCACGACAGGATGCTGCCCGTGGGGACGCTGCGGGACCTTCCGGAGGAGTTGCACCGCGCCCACTATTTCGTAGTCACGAAATGCCCCGAGCGGATGGCCCCGATCGACCGCCGCATTCTGCGCAAGGTGTTGATCCAGGTGGCCTACCAGCGGGTCTATTTTACGCGTTTCGAGAGTTTCATGCCCCAGCCTCTCTATGCCGAGGAGGCGTCCGGCGAGCCGCTGGCGCAGGGGCGGCCGGTGATCGCCCTTTCGGGCATCGGCAACCCGAAGCCCTTCGTGCAGACGCTCCGCGAACGTTACGAGGTCGTGGCCGAGATGACGCTCGACGACCACCATGTCTACAAAGTCCGCGACATGAACGCCCTCGCGGCGCTTCTGGAGAAGCATCCGGGCGCGGTAATTGTTACCACCGAGAAGGATGCCGTCAAGATGACCAACCGGGCGAAAATCCCCGCCCGGGTCCGCAGCAACCTGTACTATTTACCGATAAATATTTCATTCATAGAGGATTCGGCAACGGATTTTCTGCAAAAATTAGAAGAAGATGTTAGAGGAAATTAAGAAAACCGCCGCTTTCGTCAGAACCCGGACCGAGGATTTCGCGCCCGAAGTGGGGATCATACTCGGAACCGGACTGGGCGATTTCGCCGATAAGATCGACGCCCGGTTCATCATCGAATACAAGGACGTTCCCGGATTCCCCGTTTCGACGGTCGAGGGCCACAAGGGCCGCATGATCTTCGGAGAGATCGAAGGCCGCCGGGTCGTCGCCATGCAGGGCCGCTTCCACTACTACGAGGGCTACACGATGCAGCAGGTGACCTTCCCGGTGCGCGTGATGCAGCAGATCGGCATCAAATACCTCTTCGTGTCGAACGCTTCGGGCGGCATCAACCCGTCGTTCCGCGTGGGCGACCTGATGGTCATCACCGACCACATCAACCTGATGCCCAATCCGCTGATCGGTCCCAACATGGCCCAGCTCGGGCCGCGTTTCCCCGACATGCACAACTGCTACGACAAGTCGCTGATCGCCGCTGCCACGAAGATCGCCGAAGAGGAGTCGATCAAGCTCCAGTACGGCGTCTATGTCGGCGGCACGGGTCCCACGTTCGAGACGCAGGCCGAATACCGCTATTTCAAGGCCATCGGCGGCGACGCCGCGGGCATGTCGACCGTTCCCGAGGTGATCGTGGCGCGTCACATGTCGATTCCCGTCTTCGGCGTGTCGGTTATCACCAACTGCGGCCTTTCGGACGAGGTGGGCGATCACGAGGACGTGCAGCGTCAGGGCAAAAAGGCCGGCGTGCGCATGGAGCTTCTTTTCCGTCGAATGATTAAAAACCTGTAAACTTATGGTAAATAAGGTTATATTGATCGGCAACGTGGGCCTCGATCCCGAGGTGCGTACGACCGAGGGCGGCGTGAAGGTCGCCCGCGTCCGTCTGGCGACGACGGAGCGTCTGTTCGACCGGGCGTCGAACGAGACGAAGGAACACACCGAGTGGCATACGATCACCTTGTGGCGCGGTCTTGCCGACGTGGTGGACCGTTTTGTCCGCAAAGGCTCGCAAATCTATATCGAGGGGCGCCTGCGCACCCGCGAATGGATGGACAAGGACAACAACAAACGCTATACGACCGAAATTCTGGCCGACACGATGAACCTCTTGGGGCGTCGCTCGGACAATCCCGCTTCGGACGGCGCTCCGGCTCCCTCCTACGGCGCACAGCCGCAGGGGGCTTCCTATGGCCAGCAGGGCGGTTATCAGCAGCAGACACCCCGTCCGGCAGCGGCTCCGCAGCCCCAGTCGGCGGCTCCTTCGGTCCCGGCCGACGATCCGGACGACCTGCCTTTTTGATTTTCGATTTATAAGCGGCTGTTTCCGCACATCCCTCGAACGGGGCGAATGGAATGTACTTCAAGTACTACCCATCCGCTCCGTTTTTCACGATGCGCGAAACTCACTCGCTTAAAATCAAAAATTGCAGGGATAATCCGAAAAATCCGTTCTCGGAGGGTTTTATGGCTGATGGTTTGGAGTGCTACCGGTTCAGCCACTGCCTGAAATCGGGCACGCGGTCGGTGCTGACGAACGCCTCCTCTCCTTCGGCGAGGGGCGGGTGGAGCACCACCTTGATTCGGCTGCCCGAGTAGCGTATCATCTCCCGGATGGCGTCGAAGGCGACGATGAAACGGCGGTTGATCCGAAAAAAGAGGTTCGGCGGCAGTTTTTCGCCCACTTCGGTCAGCGTGCGGTCGACGATGTAGTCTTTTCCGTCGTGGGTCACGAGGTGGAGGTACTTGCCGTCGGCCATGAAATAGGCGATCTCGGCCGTGGTGACCGATTTCATCCGGGCGCCCATGTGTACCAGGAACCGTTCCTGGTAAACCGGTGGCGTCTGCGTCGGGGCTCCGTGTTCCGCAGACGCGCTTCCCCCCCCCGATAGAAGCCCCAGCTTGTCGATCGCCCGCTGCAAATCCTCGCGTCCGAAGGGTTTCAGCAGGTAGTCGATGCCCTTGTTTTCGAAGGCTTTCAGGGCATAGGAGTCGTAGGCCGTGATGAAGATGACCGGCACGGAGATCTCCGTGCGCTGGAAGATGTCGAACCCGCTGCCGTCTCCGAGGTGGATGTCCATGAAAATCAGGTCGTGACCGACGCCGGCGATGACAGCGGCGGCCTCCGCGACCGACGATGCCGTGGCGACGACCTCGATCTGCGGCGCGACCTCTGCGAGCGTCGTGCGCAGCTCCGCGACCGACAGCGGCTCGTCCTCTATGATAATGGCTCTCATGGCGTGTAAAATTATAAAAAAAACAGTCCGGTGCAAAAACCGGACTGTTTTTTCATCGGGACCCCGAAGGTCTCCGAACCGTTCCCTCGGTTCAGTCGTTCAGCTCGGGGTTGCTATCGATGGCCGACTGCGGGAAGGGCAGCGTGTAACGCGCGTCATTCGCATTGAGCGTGTAGGTCCGGTCCTTGTAGGTTTTGACGATGGCCGGCCGGGTCGTCCGGCGGAGGTCCATCCAGCGGTGTCCTTCTCCGATCAGTTCGCGGGCGCGCTCGTCGGCGATCTCTGTGCGCAGCTGCTCCGCATCCATCGCTCCGACCTTCGTGCGCTGGGTCTCCATCGCCTCGGGTTTCAGCCGCTTGGCCTTCAGGTCGAGCAGGTATCCCTTGGCCTTTTCCAGTTCCGCAGGCAGGTATGAGCCGGCTTCGGCGGCGATGAGGTACATCTCGGCGATGCGGATCGACACGCGGTCCGACGACGAGCGGTTCACGCAGTATCCCAGCAGCGTCGGCGTCCAGTTTTCGTCGTAGGCATTCACCGGGTTGAGGTAGTTGCGGCGGTTGTCCGTCGCTTCGTCCAGCAGCCCGAGGATCTTGTCCGACAGGATGCTGGCGCCGCGCAGATCGCCGTTTCCGCCGCCGAACGGGCGTTCCCAGGCCAATATGGCTTCCGGAGAGGTCGCTTTCCACGGCAGGTCGCCGCTTTCGGGAGAGGCATTGAAATCCACCAGTTCGTATTTGGGCAGCAGGTCCGTCGCTGCATCGTAAGCCGCCTGCCAGTTGCGCATGTAGAGCATGACGCGTGCCTTGAAGGCGGCGAGCGCATCGAGCGAGAACCGGTAGTTGAGCGTCGGACTCTCCTGTTTCTCCAGGGTCATCGTCCTTTCGGCGGCCTCGATGTCTTCGACGATCTGCCGGTAGACTGCGGCGACGTTCGTCGGGCGGTATTTCTGCTCGATGTCGATGTAGGTGGACAGGGGTACGCCCCGGTCGGTCGAAGCGGTCTGCGGATCGTAGGGCTTCCCGTAGAGGTTCACCAGATCGAAGTGTGCGTAAGCGCGCATGGCATAGGCTTCGCCGAGAATCTGCCGCTTGTCTTCCGAGGAGTCGTCGTCCGCGTCCGCCACGCCGTCGATCACGGCATTGGCCTGGAAGGCGGCGCGGTAATAATATTGGTAGGGATACTCCCACATCTGCGTTTCGTACTGCCAGGTGTAGTTGTAGGAGAGGGCTATGGCGTCGCTGCTGTCGAAGAAGTTGCCTTCGTGGAACATGCCGACCTCATCGGACAGCAGTCCGGTGTAGGCCTTCGAACTGGTGTAGGGAAACCGGCTGTAACCTTCGGTGAGCAGCGCCCGGTATTCCGAGGTCTTGTGGGGAATCACCTTTCCGACAGGCTCGATTTCCAGGTAGTTGCACGAGGCGAGTCCCAGTGCGGCAAGCAGGATATATGCGTTTTTTCTCATTTTTTCAACGTATTAGAAGGTAATGTTCAGTCCGACCGAGTAGGTGCGCGCCATCGGCTGCGCATAGATGTTGCCGTAGGTCTCGGGATCGAAATAGCCGTCGTAGTTCGTGGCGATCACCAGCGGGTTGCGGGCTTCGAAGTGCACGCGCAATCCGGCCATGCGCAGTTTGCGTGTGATTCGCTGCGGGAAGGAGTATCCCAGCCGGATGCTGTTCACGCGGAAGTAGTTGATCTTCCTGTTCCAGATGTCGAGGCTGTTGAACAGGTTGACGTTTGTCGGGAAATTGTCCATGATCCAGTAATAGACCCTGTACGGATCGGGATTCTCGTCCCAGTCGCCCCAGGCCGAACCGTCGGCCTGCAGGTTGCCCGTGAGCGAAGGATAGGTTCCCGAGGTGTTGGACGGTGACCACACCTTGTTCATTTCGGTGGTGTAGTTTTGCCCGGGATTGGTCTGCGCGGGGTTGTAGAAGGGCGAGCGCGTCATGAGCTGTCCGAAAACGAAGTTGCACGAGATCGCCAGGTCGAAATTCTTGTAGTAGAACCGGTTGTTGAAACCTCCCGTCACATCCGGGTTGCGGGAACCGACGTAGGTCAGGTAGCTGCGCATGTCCTTCTGCGATACATTCATCGCCGGACCGTATTCGAAATATTCCGGAATTCCCAGTCCCCAGGGGTCGCTGGCTTCCACGCGGAAACCGACGAACTCCTGGAGCGAGATCCTCTTTCCGTCGCGCCAGAACATCGGAATGCCGTTTGCGTCCAGCCCGGCGGTTTTGATGGCGAACACGGCGCCCGACGAATAGCCTTGCAGCGAGGGGCTCCAGCTGTTGTCGTCGATACGCACCTTTTCGACCTTGTCGGTGTTGTGGGCGATGTTGATCGAGGTCTCCCAGCGGAAGTCTCGCGTGCGGACGTTCACCGTGTTGAGCGTGAATTCGATGCCTTTGCTTGAGATTTCGCCGTAGTTGCTCGATGTCGAGATGAATCCCGTCTCCGAAGGGATCGTGCGCGTGGTGATCAGGTCCTTGCTTCGGCGTCCGTAGAGTTCGAACGTGAAGCCGATACGGTGTTCGAAAGCAGCGAAATCGAGGGCCGTGTTCCACGAATAGGTCGTCTCCCAGCGCAGGTTCTGGTTGGGCGGCGACGTTACGTCGATGCGGTCTTCGCTCGCTCCGCCGAGCGAGGTGCTGTTCCACGTACCGAGAATATAGGGCGAGGTGGTGCGGTCGATATTGCCCTGGGCGCCGTAGGATACCCGCAGGCGCAGGTTGTCGAGCCACCGGGCGTCGCGCAGGAAACGTTCGCGGTTGATGCTCCATGCGCCCGAGATGGACCACATCGGGTTGAACTTGTATTTGGGGTCCACGCCGAAGAGGTTCGTGCCGTCGTAGCGCATCGAACCGAAAACGGTGTAGCGGTTGTCGTAGGTGTACGACCCTGTGAAGAAGTACGACATGTAGCGGTTTTCGTAGAAGCTTTTCGTATACTGCCTGAAACTCTCGTCGTCCAGCAGGTCGCTGTCTTCGGGTACGTTGATCGGTTTGGTCGTCATCGTTTTGTGGTCGTATCCGAATCCCTTGGTGTGTACGGTCGTGTTGGTTACGCCGCGCATCTCCAGACCGGCCATCAGGTCCAGTTCATGCTTTCCGCCGAACGTGCCCGCATATTCGGCCTGCGCTTTCCAGTTGTACTGCGAGAGGTCGCCGTTCCAGTTCTGGATTACGCCGCCTTTCGGCAGGCGCACTACCTGATCCACCATTGATTTGAGCTGATACTTGCGGGTGAAGTAGGTGTTTTCCTGCGCCATTTTCTCGGTCGCGGAGTTGTCGACCTGCAGGCCGAACTGCGTGTAGAGTTTCAATCCCTTCACCGGACGGTAATCCAGGTCGAAAATCGTCTTGATCGAACGGGTCTTGAGCGTGTACTCCGTGCGGGCGCGTTCCTCCAGGAAGTTGAAGTCGAGCACGTCGGTGTTGCCCGTATTGACCGTCATGTCGGGGTCGTACGCGTAGCTGCCGTCGGGATTGTAGGCGTTGAGGTAGGGGTTCACCGTGCGGGTGTAGCGCGACGGGTTGGTGAACACGTCCGTGTCGGAGAGGTAGGAGTCGTTCTTGTTCTGTCCCACGAACACCGAGGCTCCGAAGCGCAGGTTCTGCAGCAGGTCGTAGTCGGTCTTCATCGTGAGGTTCAGACGCTCGAATCCCGTTCCGACGGTCGTTCCCTGCTCGTTGTAGTAGCCGCCCGAGAAGTAGTAGCCGGTCTTGCCGCTGCCGCCCGAAATGCTGACGCTGTACTGCTGGTTGAGCGCAGTCCGGTAGATTTCGCGGCCCCAGTCGGTGCCGTTGCGGCGCAGGGCGCCGATCGCGCTCTGCGTCTCGGGGGAGAGCGATGCGAGGCTTCCGCCGTTGACGAGCGCCGGGCGTTCCCCGGCCTTGTCCAGGATGCGGGCTACGCCGCCCATGCCCGGCAGGTAGTTGAGCCGGGCGTTCGCCGCCAGCCCCAGCTCCAGATCGACCTTCTGCGAGGCGTTCATCAGGTTGAGGCGCGAGAGGTCGGGACGGTCGGTCACGAACAGCGATGCCGAGACGTTGACGCGCATCGCCTGGTTGCGGAGGCCTTTCTTGGTGGTGATGATGATGACGCCGTTCGCCGCGCGGGCGCCGTAAATGGCCGTCGCGGCGGCGTCTTTCAGTACGGTGATGTCCTCGATGTCCCACGGGTTGAGTCCCGCGATCGACATGTTGTAGAGGTTGTCGACGCTCTCCTTCGACGACCAGTCCTTCGGAATGTCGTTGCCTTCGAGCGGCATGCCGTCGAGCACCCACAGCGGGTCGGTGTTGCCGTTCAGCGTCACGGTGCTTCGGATCTTGATCTTGCTGGCCGCGCCCGGTCCGCCCGAGGTGGGGGTCGACACGAGACCGGCGATCGAGCCGGAGAGCATTTCGTCGACGCTCGCCACGCCGTCCCGCGCGATGTCCGACATCTTGACAGAAGAGATCGACGAGGTCAGTTTGCGTTTCTCGATGCGCTGGTATCCGGTCACCACCACGGCGTCCACCTTGTTGTCCGACGCCGAGAGGTAGATCGTGAAATCGCTCTTGCCCGAAATATCGAGGGTCCGGGCTTCGTAGCCGAGGTAGCTGACCACGACTTTCCGGACGCTTGCGGGCAGTTTGAAGGCGAAGCGTCCCTGCTCGTAGGCGATTGTTCCCTGCGGATTGTAGTCTTTGGCCTGGGTCTCCTCGGGTGCGATGAAGACGGTTGCTCCCACGAGCGGCGCTCCGTCGGCGCGGTCGAGCACCTGGCCCGTGATCTGCCGGGTCTGCTGCGCCAGCGCCAGCAGGGGACAGACCAGAACGAATAGCGTAAGGAATTTTTTCATATTACAAATATAGATGTGTTTGAGTTGTTTTTCTGTTAAATCGAATCTGTTTTTCTGATATTGCTTCGAGATCGTAACCTCTTTAACAGCCCTTTCAGTTGCCGCAAAGCCGTCTTTCCGGGGTGGAAGACGGCTTTTGCAGCGTTTTGGTTTATAACATTCGCAAGGCTTCTTTCAGCCTCAATTCGAGATCGCGGTAATGGTTCCGGGTCGCTTGGTCGCCGCTTTGGAAGCGGCCCTGCACGACGGTCAGCAGCCTTCGCATTTCAGCCCGTTTGGCCGACGTGGTTTCGCTCACGCGCTGCATCATGTCGTAGTTGCGCGCCGTGCGCAAGCCGATCTCCTCGGGTCTCGGCAGCGGTTCGAGGTTCAGCTCGGGAGCGTCCTGCATCAGCGAGCAGGCGCATCCGCGCCCGTCGTGCGCGTGGTCGCGGAGCGTCGATCCCAGCTTGGTGGTCTTCACCATCGTCAGGTTCGACGAGACGATCAGCGCGTCGACGTAGTTCTTCTGGCTCATCCGTTCCCAGATCGAGAGCGAGCGGCCTCCGGGGCGGATGAAGACGGCGCGCGTGATGTCGTCCATCATCTGCTCGGGCGTGTAGGTCTTCGCCCCGCGCCCCTGCCGCGCTTCGACCTCGTACATGCGGACCAGCCGCTGGTCGGCCAGCAGTTCGTAGTAGGTCTTGTACTGGAGTTCGCGCGCGAAGTTGTAGGGGGCGTATTCCATCTGTCCCACGGGCGACGATCGCTGCGCATAGGCCTTGTCCCACGCCTTGGCGCCGAACAGCCATTCGGGGGTGGTGAACACCTCGTCGATGAGGTATTTGACGCTCTTGCGCTGGTAGTCGGCCGGAACCGGCACGTAACGGTCGATGTCGTGTCCCGCCACGACGTTGTTGAGGTAGAAACCGCCGACATTGGTCTTCACATGGTCGGCATAGGCCAGCCACTGGAAGACGATGGCCATCAGCAGCCGGCCGCCTTCGTATTGCAGTTTGCCCTCCTCCGAGGTCCAGTCCGTCACGTGGGGAATGATGCGCCGGAGGTTTTTCAGGCCGTATGTGCTGGCCAGCACGGCGTCGTTGCTCAAGTCTTCCGACTGTGACCGGGGGTCGATGCCTTCGCGCGACTGTTCGCCGTACCAGTATTCGGGATCGTTCTCGTGCTCGCGCAGCCAGGCGTTGAGCGTCGGCAGCTCCTCGTGCGGGTCCTGCACGTCGAGCCAGCGGTAGCCCCAGTTGATGGCGTGTTTGTCGTAGGTTCCGATCTTGGGCGTCAGTTGCGTGATGCCGTCCTCGGGCTGGGCCACGTAGTTGAAGCGGGCGTAGTCCATGATCGAACTGGCCGTCCCGTTCGTTGCGGTGTAGCTCTTCGAGCGGAGCGAATCCACCGGCACGGAGTACGAAGCCCCGAAATTGTGCTTCAGTCCGAGGCTGTGCCCCAGCTCGTGCGACGAGACGAAGCGCACGGCATTGCCCATCACCTCCGTCGGCAGCGTGTTGCCGCGCGCTGCGGGGTCCACGGCGCCGGTCTGGAGGCGGATCCAGGCGTGGAGAATGCTCATCACGTTGTGCCACCAGATGATGTCGGCCTCGATGATCTCGCCGCTCCGGGGGTCGATCACCGAAGGGCCCATGGCGTTGGCCATCTCCGAGGCGGCGTAGGTCACCACCGAGTAGCGCACGTCGTCGATGTCGAACTCCCGGTCGTCGGGGGTGACCTCCCGTGCTACGATGGCGTTCTTGAAGCCTGCGGCCTCGAAGGCCTCCTGCCACTCGACGATGCCTTTCTTGATGTAGGGAACCCATACGGGCGGGGTCGCCGGGTCGATCCACAACTCGATCGGCTTCTGCGGTTCGACCAGTTCGCCTTTCTTGTAACGCTCCACGTCCTCGGGTTTCGGCTCCAGCCGCCAGCGGTTGATGAACGCGCGTTCCTCGGCCTTCTGCTGTTCGTCGTTGAAGTAGAGGTGCCCGATCTCGAAATAGCCCACGCGGTCGTCGGAGAACCGCGGTCGCATCGGCTCCCTGGCGAGCAGCACCAGGTTCGAGGTGATCTCCACGGTCAGAGGGATCGTCGTGCCCTCCTCGGTGTGCGAGGTCGAGAGGAGCGATTTGACGATGATGTTTTCGGGGAACGACTTGACGGATTCGATCTTCGAAAGGTCCTTCTTGGGCGAACCGGGCAGTCCGATGGAGCCGAAAACGTTGTTGAAACTCTTTTCGCTGCCGTCGAAGACCTTGTTGACCTTGATGACCACCGATGCCGAATCCTTGCCGTAGGCATCGATCGGGAATTGCTCGATCGCCGTTTCGCGGTAGTTGTCCCTTACAGAGCGGGTGATGCGGTCGCCTTCGGGCGAGGTGATGCGCGGGTCGTAGGTCATGACCCATACCTTTTTATAAAGGGTGTCCTTGCGGAAACGCACGATCTTCTCGCCGTAGCCCATGCCTTTGTTGACGCCCGCGTCGTTCAGGGCGTAGGGAACGCCCGAAATCTTGTTGACGATCAGTATGTCGCGGCCCATCAGCGAGTCGGGAATCTCGAACAGGAAGTCGGTTCCCTTGCGGTGCACGTCGAACATGCCCTTGTCGGTCACGGCGCCTTTCAGCAGTTCTTCGTACCCTTTCTTCTCTTTTTTGGTCGTGTCGGCCTTCTCGGCCGCGGCTTCGGTTTTCTTCGACTTGCGGCCCGGCTTGCCCTTCGCTTCGGCCGTCGGGGCCGTCAGCAGGAGGAGCGTCGCCAGCGCAAGCATGCTCCCGATCAATCGTCTCTTGTTCATCGTTTATTATTGCAGTTATCGCGCGAATCGGTAAAATCCGCAGGATGCAATAATAAAATTTAAATGTTTACCGGAAAAACGATCGGGGGCGAATGCCCGGATCGGGGGAGTGAATGCCTCAATCAGGCGGATTACTTTTCGGGCGGCAGCAGCGGCAGACGGCACCGGAAGGTTCCGTCGCCGACCGAAATCGAGATGTTCTCTTCGGTGTAGAACCGATATACCGAGCGGATTCGTTCCAGTCCCATGCCGAGCGACTCCTTGTCGCCGTCGCTGCGCGGCGTGTAGTTGTTCTCGATCAGGAAGCTTTCGCCCTCGGTGCGGATGCGGATGTGCAGCGGGTTGCCGCCCGTGATGCTGTTGTGCTTCACGGCATTCTCGACCAGCGTCTGGAGGCTCATCGAGGGAATCCGCCAGTTGCGCAGCGCGGGGTCGATGGCCGTGGTGAGTTCGATGCGGTCGTCGAAGCGGATTTTCTGAAGCGTGTAGTACTGCCACGTGAAGTCGATCTCCTCGGCGAGCGTCGAGAGTATCTGCTTGCGGCGTTCCAGCACCCGGCGGTAGACGCGCGAGAGGGTTAGCGTGAACTCCCGGGCCTGATCGGGGTTGCAGCGGATCAGCGCGTAGAGCGAATTGAGCGAGTTGAACAGGAAGTGGGGGTCGATCTGCTCCAGCAGCTGTTGCAGGTGGAGCTGTGCCGACTCCCGTTCCGAATGGCGGCGCAGATCGTATTCGCGGCGCCAGCGGCGTTGTGCCAGGACGAGCAGCACGGCGAAGAACAGCACCGAGATCACGGCGGCGAAAACCGTGTAGAAATGAAAATCGTCGATCTCCTGCTCGATGACCAGCCGCGGGATGCCGATGCCCGCCACCCAGCGGCGTCCGCCCAGCTGAATGGGGTAGTAGATGCGCTCCTCGTCGATGTTGAGATAGTCCGAGATCGCATGAACGGTGACGCTCTGTCCGGTGGCCGCGACCTTCCGGAATGCCGCCAGTCCCGTCGAGTCGCTCGCCGGACGGCCCAGTTTGAGGCTGTCGGGATGGTAGACGATCACCCCTTCGGGATCGAACAGCGTGGCGTATCCGCTGCTGGCCGGACTCTGCGTCATGCAGGTATAGATTTCGGGCAGCGGAAAATCAATGCCGCATATATGCCTGCGGCCCGTGCGGTCCGTCACCGGGCAGGCCATGCTCCAGACCTGAATCCGTCCCGAACCGGTCACATGGCTGCGCACCGAGTCGCCGTCCGTTGCGGCGATGAGCCGCTGCCGGAAATCTCCGGCTGCCTCCGTGGTGCGGGGTGTTTTTCCGCGCGGGTAGCTGCGGATCGTGCGGCCCCCGGCTTCAGCGAACCAGACACACCCGGCTTTGGGGTCCATCCGCATCAGCGTCGCCGTGAGCACGTGCAGTTCGGCGTCCGTCGGCGCGGTGCGCTCGCGCATGAATTGCACCGAGGCGTCCAGCACCCCCTCCGAACGCTCGAACTCGACCTGTAACAGTCTGTAATGGTATTCGCTGATATGCCTGACTATACGGCCGCTCATCTGCACGGCCACGCCGTTGATCGTGCGTCCGGCGGTCAGGATGCCCGCCACGAGCAGGATCAGCAGAACCGTTCCCGTTATCAGAAGCCGCCCTTTGGGGGTATGTCGCTGTCGTGCCATGCGGAACAAATGTAGTGATTTTTTCGCCCCTGCGAAGAAAAACCCCGCGGAAATCTTTCTGCGGGGCCTTGTCTGGTCAGTCGTCCTTGCGTATGTTCAGCCGCTCCCAAAGCCATTCCGGAATCAGCTTCCAGAAGAAGACCATGAGGGCGTAGCGGCGGTCGATGACCACACGGCGGCGGGGATGCCGCAGTACGTGCATGATGCGTGCCGCGACCTTTTCCGTGCGCATCAGCATCGGGTAGCGGCCGTCGCCGGAGAGCAGCGGCGTTGCGACGAATCCCGGGCGGATGTCCGTAAAGCGGATGCTGCAGTTTTCCATGCGGGAAAGCTGCGCCAGCGCGTCGATGTAGGTGTTCTGCATCCGCTTGGTCGCCGAATAGGCCGGGGCCGATCCGAGACCTTTCGTACCGGCGATCGAGCTGATGACGGCGATCCGTCCGCCGCCGTGGCTGCGGAAGTGGCCGAAAGCGGCCGTGACCATCCTGACGAACCCTTCGCCGTTGGTGCGCAGGGTGTTCAGTTCGATGTCGGGGCGCAGCGCGGTGTTGCGGCTGCCGATGCCCGAGGCGTGGAAATAGATCTCCATGCCGCCCAGCCGTTCGACGAGCCGGGCAAGGCGTTCGGGAGCGTCGTCGCGGGTGATGTCGATGGTTTCGGTCTCGACCTGGCCGGGGGCTTCGGAGCGGAGGGCTTCGAGGGCCTCCTTGCGGCGTCCGGCGGCTCCGACCCGCCATCCTGCGCGGATGCAGAGCCGGGCGACTTCGAGTCCGATGCCCGATGTGGCGCCCACGATGACGATACGTTTCATGGCGGTTTGATTTTCAGGGTTTCACACACCGAATATACGAAAGGAATGCCGGAAAAGCAAATCTTCCCGGAAAAGAGAAAGAACCCCGGAGGGTTCTCTTTGTCTTATCGGTTTTTTCCGGGTTTCGGATTCTCCCCTTGGAGCGGGGTGAGCAGCGCTGTGCGCTGTTCCGCGGTCAGCCGGGCCGGGGCGATGCGCAGCAGGTAGTGGGTGAGGCTGTTTTCCTCGCCCGAGGTGTAGGCCTGCACGAGCTCCCATCCGCGGCACACCATGTAGTTGAGCGCCTCTATCCCCGAATTGAAGAGCAGCCTGTTGCCTGCGGCGTCTGTCAGGTAGTTGTATTTCAGGACTTCGGTCTTCTGCCCGAAATCGAACAGCACGCCGTTGTCGCGGTGCGTGGGCAGGTGGTGGGCCGTGATCTCGCAGTAGACATGGGGCGGCAGCGCCGGCAGGGTGTCGGCCTCGATGCTCTGCGCCGAACCGAATCCGGCGTACGCCAGTGCTGCGAGCAGGAAAAGGCCCCTTTTCATCGGACCGTCATTTTTCGTTCAACTCGTACTGTACGCACTCGATTCCCACGCGGCGCAACAGGTTCAGCCCCTCTTCCGAACGGTAATCCTCCGAGTAAACCACCCGCCTGATCCCCGCCTGAATGATCAGTTTCGAACATTCGATGCAGGGTGCGGCGGTGATGTAGAGCGTCGATCCGTCGCAGTTGTTGGCCGATTTGGCGACCTTGGTGATGGCGTTGGCCTCGGCGTGGAGCACATAGGGTTTGGTGTGGCCCTCGTCGTCCTCGCAGACGTTCTCGAAACCCGACGGCGTGCCGTTGTAGCCGTCCGAAATGATCATCTTGTCCTTGACGATCAGCGCCCCGACCTTGCGGCGTACGCAGTATGAATTTTCGGCCCAGATACTCGCCATGCGCAGGTAGCGCATGTCCAGCTGGCGTTGCTTCTCCTCCAGGTAACCCATAATTTTGAATTCTGGTTCTAAATTATGAATCGGAATTGTCACGGTAAAGGCTTACAGGCCTTTACCGTGACAATTCTTATACTTCTTGCCCGATCCGCAGGGACACGGATCGTTGCGTCCGGCCTTCTTTTCGGCGTGCAGGGGCATGGGTTTCTGCCGCTCCTCCTGTCCGGCCTGGGCCGCGGCCTGCATGCGCGAAGCCTGCAACTTGTTGACGTCGACCTTGGCGCGCTCCTGCTGCTGGCGCTGCACCGCTTCGGCGTTCTGGTCGCGCACGGGAATATAGGCCTTGTTCAGGATGGCCAGCACGTCGCGGTTGACCTTGATGATCATTTTCGAGAACAGTCCGAACGACTCGAACTTGTAGATCAGCAGCGGGTCTTTCTGCTCGTAGGTGGCGTTCTGCACGCTCTGGCGCAGGTCGTCCATCTCGCGCAGGTGTTCGCGCCATGCGTCGTCGATGGTGGTGAACATCACCACTTTCGAGAATACCTTGTAAATCTCCGCGCCGTCCGAACTCTGGCATTTCCGCAGGTTGACCGGCACGTTGTAGCCCAGGTGTCCGTCCGTCAGCGGGAAGTAGATGTTCGAATCCAGCTGGTCCTTGCGGTCCTCGTAGATGCGCTCCATGACCGGACGCACTGTGTCGGCCACGGCCTTCGCGCGGCGTGCGTAGGCTTCCTTGAGGGCCTTGACGATCGCCTCGACCAGTTCGCCGGGTTTCGCGTCCTTGTACGTCGCCTCGTCGATCTGCGGCTCCACGGCCACCTCGCGGATCAGCTCCATGCGGAAATCCTCGAATTCGATGCCGCGGTTCTCCTCCACGAAGTTGTCGGCGTAGTCGTACATGATGTTGTTCAGGTCGATCTCGATGCGCTCGCCGTAGAGTGCGTGGCGGCGGCGGGTGTAGATCACCTCGCGCTGCGAGTTCATCACGTCGTCGTATTCCAGCAGTCGCTTGCGGATGCCGAAGTTGTTCTCCTCGACCTTCTTCTGGGCGCGCTCGATGGCCTTGGTCATCATGCCGGCCTGAATCACCTCGCCCTCCTTCAGCCCCATGCGGTCCATCATCGAGGCGATGCGGCCCGAACCGAACAGACGCATCAGGTCGTCTTCGAGCGATACGAAGAACTGCGACGATCCGGGGTCGCCCTGACGTCCGGCGCGTCCGCGCAGCTGGCGGTCGACGCGGCGGCTCTCGTGACGCTCCGTGCCGATGATCGCCAGACCTCCCGCGGCCTTCACCTCGGGCGTCAGCTTGATGTCGGTACCGCGGCCGGCCATGTTGGTCGCGATGGTCACCTGTCCCGAGCGTCCTGCCTCGGCCACGACCTGCGCCTCCAGCGCGTGCTGCTTGGCGTTCAGCACGTTGTGCCTGATGCCGCGCAGTTTGAGCATGCGGCTCAACAGCTCCGAGATCTCGACCGACGTGGTGCCGACCAGCACCGGACGTCCCGCCTCGACGAGTTTGACGATCTCCTCGATCACGGCGTTGTATTTCTCGCGCTTGGTTTTGTAGATCAGGTCCTGACGGTCGTCGCGGACCACCTTGCGGTTGGTCGGGATCACCACGACGTCCAGTTTGTAGATGCTCCAGAACTCCGACGCCTCCGTCTCGGCCGTACCGGTCATGCCGCCCAGCTTGTGGTACATGCGGAAGTAGTTCTGCAACGTGATGGTGGCGAAGGTCTGCGTCGCGGCCTCGACCTTCACGTGCTCCTTGGCCTCGATGGCCTGGTGGAGTCCGTCCGAGTAGCGGCGTCCTTCGAGGATACGGCCCGTCTGCTCGTCGACGATCTTCACCTTGTTGTCCATCACCACATACTCGATGTCCTTTTCGAACATGGCGAAGGCTTTCAGCAGCTGGATCACCGTGTGCACGCGCTCCGACTTGATCGAGTAGTCGTTGATCACCTCGTCGCGTTTCTGCGCCTTCTCCTCGGGCGTCAGGCTGCTTTTCTCCAGTTCTGCGACTTCGGCGCCGATGTCGGGCATCACGAAGAATCCGTCTTCGTTGAAGTATTTCGACAGCGCCTCGTGGCCCTTGTCCGTGAGTTCCACCGAGTTGAGTTTCTCGTCGATGACGAAGTAGAGGTCGTCGGTGATCTCGGGCATGCGGCGGTTGTTGTCCTGCATGTAGGTGTTCTCGGTCTTCTGCATCAGCGCCTTGACGCCCTGTTCCGAGAGGTATTTGATCAGCGGTTTGTACTTCGGCAGACCCTTGTGGGCGCGGTAGAGCTTCACGCCGCCCTCGTCGTTCTTGCCCTCCGAGATCAGCTGGCGCGCCTCGGCCAGCAGGGCCGTCACGAGGTTCTTTTGCAGGTTGTAGAGGCTTTCGATGGCCGGGCGGTACTGCTCGAACATCTGGTCGTCGCCCTTGGGCACGGGTCCCGAGATGATGAGCGGCGTCCGGGCGTCGTCGATCAGCACGGAGTCGACCTCGTCGACGATGGCGAAATGGTGCTTGCGCTGCACGAGGTCCTTGGGCGACGAAGCCATGTTGTCGCGCAGGTAGTCGAAGCCGTATTCGTTGTTGGTTCCGAACGTGATGTCGGCCATGTAAGCCTCGCGGCGGGCGTCGGAGTTGGGCTGCGTGTCGTCGATGCAGGCCACCGACAGTCCGTGGAACTGGTACATCGGGCCCATCCACTCGGAGTCGCGCTTGGCGAGGTAGTTGTTCACCGTCACCATGTGCACGCCCTTCTTGGCCAGCGCGTTGAGGAATACGGGGAGCGTCGCCACGAGGGTCTTGCCCTCGCCCGTCGCCATCTCGGCGATCTTGCCCTGGTGGAGCACCACGCCGCCGAACAGCTGCACGTCGTAGTGGATCATGTCCCATTTCGTGTCGTTGCCGCCGGCGAGCCAGTGTGTCGCGTAAACGGCCTTGTCGCCCTCGATGGTGACGAAATCCTTCGTCGCCGCCAGGTTGCGGTCGAAGTCGTTTGCCGTCACCACGACCGTCTCGTTCTGTGCGAAACGGCGCGCCGTGTCCTTCATAATGGCGAATGCCTCGGGAAGGATCTTGTCGAGCACCTCCTCGATTTTCTCGTCGATGCGCTTGGTCGTTTCGTCGATCTCCTTCGAAATTTTCTCCTTCTCTTCGAGCTGCGTTTCGGGCTTTTCGAGTATGGCTTTCAGCTCGACGATGCGGGCCTCGTCCGCGGCGATGAAGTCGGCTATCTGCTTTTTCAGCGCTTCGCTGTGCGCGCGCAGCTCGTCGTTGGTGAGTTTCTCGATCGAGGGGTAGACGGCCTTGATCTTCTCCAGATAAGGCTCGATCTGTTTGCGGTCCTTGTCGGCTTTCGAGCCGAAGAGGGCTTTGATTATACTTGCAACTATATCCATAATGCGTTTATTGTTTTCTCGGTTCGGGTTCTAAATCTTACAAAGATACTCATTTTTTGCGATTTGTCAATCTTCGGCGAGGCTTTTTGCGATCCGCCGTCCGACGGGACATTCCGCGCAGCGGCGTGCGGCGCAGTATTCGGTGGCCAGTTGCAGCAGGGCCTGCGATTCGAAGGCGTTGCGCGGACGCACGCCGGCGGCCTGCCATGCGCGCATGTAGCGGTTGTCTTCGGCCGGCAGGCGTTCGAGGAGCGTCAGGGCGCTGTCGCGCAAACGTTCGCTGCCGGTGTAGCTTCCGTAGGCGAATTGCAGGACGGCGACGAGGTTGATTCCGATGATGTTGGCCTTGAACGCCCCGATGCGCTTGGGACTTTCGTCGCTCTCGGCGCCGGGGACGTGGTGCGTGCGCCAGTAGGAGGGCGCTTCGATGCAGAAAAGCCGCCGGACGTCCTCCTCCGTGCGGCAGGCCATGGCGCGTTCCATGATGAACTCGTCCTGCGCGAAGAACTCCGCGGCCTGCGCCAGCCGCAGCACGGGGTGGTTGGCCGGACGAATCTCCGTGAGCGCCCACTCCGAAGCGTCCGTCGCCTCGATCCCGTATTTGGCTGCGAGGTACTCGAAACTGCGCCGCAGATCGAGCGTGTAGGCGTCGCCGCGGTAGAGTTCCAGAAGCCCCGAGGCGCCGAGAAGCATCGCTTCGACGGCATGCGGGGCGAGCCGTTCGCGCAGCACGATTTTGTAGGGGACCTTCCGGGCCAGCCGCAGGAAGGCTTCCTGATTCTGACGGTCGCCCAGCGTGCGGAAATAGAGCAGGTAGAAAGTCTGGTTCCAGTTCCCGTCGGCTTCGCTGTGCAGGGTTTCGACCGTGCGCATTTTCCGTTGCAGGCGGTCGAAGATCAGCGCCGTGCAGATTTCGGTGCGTTGCAGTCCGTCGAGCGCGGCCAGATAACCGCCGCAGGCGTAAGTCCCGGCCCCGGCCCGCAGCCGTTCGATCGTCCGTGCCTCCGCCTCCGTCATATCAGAACAGGTTGAGTTCCAGCAGGGCCTCTTCGGACATCATGCTCTTGTCCCACACGGGGTCGAACGTGAGGATGACGTTCACCGATTTCACGCCCTTGACCTTGCCGACCTGTATGTTCACGTCCTCGACCAGCATGTCGGCCATCGGGCAGTTGGGGGCCGTGAGCGTCATGCGGATCGTCGCCACGCCGTCGGGCGTGTAGTCGATTTCGTAGATCAGCCCCAGGTCGTAGATGTTGACCGGGATTTCCGGGTCGTATATGTTCTTGAGGGTCGCGACGATGTCCTTTTCCACCTCAAGTATTTCGTCAGGTGACATACCCTAATTGTGAATTATGAATTGTGAATTATGAATTGCTTTTGGCCTGAAAAGCCAAAGCGTACAACCGCATCTGCTTGACCATCGCCGCCAGGCCGTTGGCCCGCGTGGGCGAGAGGTTGGCCGCAAGTCCGATGGCGTCGATGAAATAGAGTTCCGTATCGAGAATCTCCTGCGGCGTGCGCCCGTTCAGCACGCGGATCAATAACGCGATGATGCCCTTGGTTATTATGGCGTCGCTGTCGGCCGCGTAGTACACCCGGCCGTCCTCCAGTTTCGCATCCACCCACACCCGCGACTGGCAGCCCTCGATCAGGTACCGTTCGGTGCGGTGTTCCGGGGCGATGGCCGGGAGCGTCTCGCTCAGGCCGATCAGGTAGTCGTATTTGTCGAGCCAGTCGTCGAATACGGAAAACTCTTCGATGATCTCGTCTTGTATGCTATCCATGGTATAACGTTTTTTTTATGGTCGTTTCTCTTCCGTGCGTCGTTTGCCGGTCTGATTCCATTCCGCCCCCCCCCTCCCTTGGGAGGGACTTGTCGCATGCGACCGGGTTTCGGCCGGAATTACGCCTCGTTCACTCTGCAATTTCCTCTAAAACTCCGCCCTCCGATGCCGCCGGTTCGCGAATGCCCGCCAGACGCGCCAGCGTCGGAGCCACGGCCGTCATGTCCACGCGGCGGTTGACCCGCTGCATGCCTGCGCCCTTGCCGTAGAAGACCAGCGGCACTTCGGTGTCGTAGCCGTACATCGACCCCGACATCGACCAGCAGCGTTCCTGCTCCTCGATCCAGCCGGGCATCAGGTTCAGAATCACGTCGCCCGAACGGCGGGGATAGAAACTGTTCTGCATCCGGCGTGCATAGCCGCTGCCGAAATAGCTCGTGCGCATGGCCGTGGCGGCCAGCGCGTGGGAGATGCCGCTGAACTGCATGGCGAAGATGGCCACCTCGTTCTGCACCTCGGCGAGGTTCAATCCCCGCTCGTAGATCAGGTTGTGGTTGAGCCACAGGCACTTGTCGCTGTAATCCACCACCCAGTCGCCTACGCCGTAGCGGACGTTCAGGAATCCGTTGACGATCACTTCGAACTGCCGCGGGTTGAAGCGGTCGGCCTCCTCGGCCCCGGCGTCGAACGCAGGGCTGGTTCCGTGGTCGGAGGTGAGCACCACCGTCACGCTGCCGTCCTTGACCTGTGCGAATACGAAGGTCAGGAAGTCGGCCAGGTCGCGGTCCAGGCGGTAGTACATGTCCTCGACCTCGATTGATTCGGGCCCGTAGGCCTCGCTGATGCGGCGCGGCGAGTCGAGGCAGACGTTCAGCAGGTCGGGGATCTTGTCCTCCCCGAGGCGGTATTGCGCGATGGCCTGCTTGGCCAGCCCCAGTACGGCCGTGTTGCCCGCCGGGGTGTAGAGCATGCGTTCGAAATCGCTCCGCAGTTTCAGACGCCCCGAGCCGCTTTGGTCTTTGTCTTTCTTGCTCTTTCCGCTCAGCGCGATGTCGTAGTTGCGGGTGTTGAGGTAGCGGCCGCGTTCGAGGAGCGTGCGCCACTCGCCCGAGATGTACGAAAGGTTGTAGCGTTCACGGTTGCTGCGGGCGATCCATTCGGGCACTTCGGCGGCGTAGTAGGGCGAGGTCACCCAGTCGCAACGCGCCGAGTCGAGCCAGAACACCTCTCCGCCGTGCCCGGCCGTCACCACGGCCGAAACGGCCTCCGGGGCGATCGTGACGGCGCGGCTGTCCGGGGCGTGCCGCAACAGCGTCTCCGCGAGCGTCGGGGCGATCAGGTGGTAGGCGCCGGGACCTTTGCGGCCTGCGGTCAGTTCGACGGTCCGGTTGGTGGTGTAATCCACCCAGCGCGGGCCGATCACGCCGTGGGTCGAGGGCATGGCCCCCGTGGTGAGCGTGGCCAGCGAGACGGGCGTAGTGGTCTGCAAATAGTCGTAGCGGCTGTCGGCATAGACCGTGCCGCCCTCCGTGAGGCGGCGGAAACCGCCTTCGCCGAAGTTTTCGGCGTAGCGGTCGAGGTCTTCGCCGCGCATCGAGCCGACGACGATCTGGACGATCAGCCGGGGCTGTGCCGCGGCGCTTTGAAGCGTCCCGAGAGCGGCTATGGCATATAGAAAGAATTTTTTTGTCATCTGTGTCGTGAGTTGGCCGCAAATTTACGAATTTATTTCGAGACATCGGCGGAAATAGGCCGTTTCCGACTGAAAATCCATCTCCGGAAGTGCGGCGATTCGTTCCAGCTGACGGCGGCAGAAGGCGCGGTGCGCCTCGCCCTGCGGGTTGCGGGGGCGGTGGGCGGCCGCTGCGACGATGGCTTCGGCCTCCGGAAGCAGGCGCAGGGCTTCGTCCGTCAGGACCGCCGGGGCGAATTTCTCCCAGACGTAGGCCACGGCCTGCGGCGCGGGGTGCACCAGGTCGTCGGCGTAGAAGCGGTAGTCGCGCAGGTCGTCGATAAGTATTTCGAACGCAGGGAAATACGCCGAGCACTTGAACCTTTCCGTCAGCTGCTCGGCGGCCAGCCGCAGCGTCGCCTTGCTCACGGCGTTGCCCGCCAGGGTGTCGCCTGTATGCCGTACCGGGCTGACCGTCAGGATGATCTGCTTTCCGGCGAGCGGCCCTTCGATCAGCTCCGCGAACGTCTCGACGATCTCCTCCACCGAAAGCCGTCTTCTGGAAAATTCCGCGGCGGGCCGGCGGTGGCAGTTGGCGACCGCTTCGCCCTGACGCTCGTAGACCCATGCCGTGCCGAAGGTGAGGACGATGCGGTCGGCCGTGCGGAGTGCGTCGGCCCCGGCCTGCCGCGCGGCGTTCATTTTTTGCAGGGCTTCGTCGGCCGTCGGGGCCGAGAAGTCGCCGTGGAACCCGAAATGGTGCCACACCTCGCCGTCGAACCCCAGCTCCCCGCGCGTCACGGGCGCCGGGTCGGCATAACTGCGGATCGCCGCGGCGATGGAGAGCGGATTGAACAGGATGCCCGAGGGGTTTTCCGCCACCCGGAATTTGGCGCCGGCGAGTTTTCGGGCGATGTGCGCGGCGAAGCACGACCCGAGCGCGAGCACCCGGTTTTCGTAGCCGATTTTCACCCCGAGGGATGTAATTTCGATTTCGGTGCGGAATTTCATGGCGTACAAATGTACAAAATTTCTTACCTTTGTTCTATGATTCTGAAAGCAAACTGCAAAATAAATCTGGGTCTCGACATCCTGCGCCGCCGTGCGGACGGGTTTCACGATCTGGAAACCGTCATGTTCCCCGTTGCGGGCCTTTATGACGAGGTGGAGGTGGTGCGCACCGCTGCGCCCGGCGCGGAGTTCCGTGCCGAAGGGCTGGCCGTGGACTGCCCTCCCGGGGAGAACATCTGTCTCAAGGCCTTCCGGCTGATGCAGCGGCATTACGGCGTGGACGGGGTGGCTATCCGCCTCGGCAAGCGCGTGCCCTTCGGCGCGGGGCTGGGCGGGGGATCGTCCGACGGCACGGCGGTGCTGCTGGCTGTCAACGAGCTGTTTGCATTGGGGCTGTCCGAAGCGGAGCTGATCGCCCGGGCCGCAGAGCTGGGCAGCGACACGGCGTTTTTCGTGCGCAACACGCCGCAGTTATGTAAAGGAAGAGGTGAGGTGATGGAGCCTTTCGCGTTGAATCTGAAAGGAATGACGCTCGTCATCGTCAAGCCCGGCGAGGGGGTTTCGACCCGCGAGGCCTATGCCGGGGTGCGGCCGCGGATTCCGGAGGTGCCGCTCGCGGAGCGTCTCGGGAGGCCTGTGGCCGAGTGGCAGGGGCTGGTGACCAACGATTTCGAAGAGCATATCTTCGCCGCGCATCCGGCCATCCGTGCCGCCAAAGAGCGCCTGCTGGCCGAAGGGGCCGTTTACGCCTCGATGTCGGGCAGCGGCTCGGCGGTTTTCGGACTGTTCGCGGGGCATGAAAAAAGCGAAAGGCTGTGCAGCCTTTCGCCTTTCGTATTCGGTCTGTAAACCGCTGCGCCGGGGCTTCCGGCGGCGGTTTCCTGCTATTTTGCCGGAAGCGAATCCGTGGGCTGCCGCGCCGCTTTGGTTCCGTCAGTTTCGCGCCCCGTCTGTTACGGTTCCGTTCGTTTCGGTCCCATCCGCTTTGGTCCCGTCGGTTTCGCGCCCCTCGTTGAGGGTGTCGGCGATGCCGTCGGCAACGTGCTGCAAGGGGCCTGCTTCCGCCGTTTCCGGCTCTTCGGAGCAGGCGGCTCTATTTGCAGCCCGCCACGGGCATCTTGGCGATGCGCGCGATATGGCGTCCGCCTTCGAACTCGGCGGCGAAGTAGGCGTCGAGCATCTTGACGGCTTCGTCGTTGGTGATGAAACGCGCCGGGAAGACGATGATGTTCGCGTCGTTGTGGCGGCGGATCAGCGATGCGATCTCGGTGTCCCAGCAGAGACCCGCGCGGATGCCCTGATGTTTGTTGAGCGTTATGGTCATCCCTTCGCCCGAACCGCAGAGCGCGACGCCGCGTTCCAGTTCGCCGTTTTCGATCGCTTCGGCCAGCGGGTGGGCGAAGTCGGCGTAGTCGACGCTCTCGGGCGAGTGTGCGCCGAAATCGAGCACCTCATAGCCCATGGCGTTGAGGTAACCCACCAGGAATTCTTTCATTTCATAGCCGGCGTGGTCGCTGGCGATACCTATTTTCTTCATCGTATTTCGGTTTATTCGTGTTCGGCATTACAAAGATACAAAAAAACGGGCGGTTGTCAAACCGGATTGCATGCTGCCCGGCACGGTAAGACATTCCGACTCCGAAAAGGAGCGTTGCGGTCCCGGCACCAAAGATAAACAAAAATCGTGTCGCACGGCATTTCCCGGTCCCGAATTTGTGTTATTTTTGCACCGTGAAGATTTTTCTCGCCATACTGGGCTGCGCGGCGTTCGTGCTGGGTGTCGTCGGCATCTTCGTGCCGCTGCTGCCCACGACGCCGTTCCTGCTGCTGGCCGCGGCCCTCTGGGTTCGCTCCTCGCCGCGGCTCTACGAGTGGCTTCTGGCGCACCGCTGTTTCGGCGGGTATATCCGCAACTTCCGCGAAAACCGCGCCATACCGCTGCGCGCCAAGGTCGTTTCCATAGCCCTGATGTGGGGCACGATGCTCTACTGCATCTTCGGACTGCTCGACGGGAGATGGTGGGCGCAGGTCGGCCTGCTGGCCGTGGCCGTCGGCGTCACGTGGCACATCCTCTCGTTCGCAACGCTGCGCAAGTGATTTCCCGGCTTAAAAAGCCGGTTTTAGAGGGCGGAGGCGGGACGGTTCGTTTCCGGTCCGGGTCTGCGCAGTCCCCGGTTCATTTATCCGGTATTCCTTCGGAAACCTTTTCCTCGCTCGAAATCAGCTTCGTCAGGCGGTATTTCACCTCGTAGTCGCCCTTCGCGTCGTCGTATTCGGCGACGGGACGGATGAGGAGCCGGGCCTCGAAGCCCGGTTCGAAATCGAAGCCCTCGATCTCCCACGGGAACGGCTCCCACTGCGGGTCGGTGTAGCGCATGTCCTTGATCCAATAACCGCTCGTTGCCGGACTGTCGGCGCGCCGGGAGGCGATGGTGACCTCGAACTCCGGACTGAATTGCAGCGGATCGACATCCGACTGCATCGGCGTGCGCGAGATCGGCTTTTCCATCGTGTAGCGGTATCCGGGGCCGTCGGCCGGGGGATTGGGGATGGGGTCGATGCGGACGAGCATTTCGGTCTGGTACCCTTTTTCGAACGTGAAGCCCTCGATGTGTGCCGTGGATATTTTCCACCCGGCATTCGGGCTTGTTTTGACGATGTAGGCGGGGACGTGGCCGAAGCCCATGAAAATGCCGGCGACGCCCTTTTCGGAAGCCACGGTCCAGGTTTCGACGCGCGATTCGTCGTCGTCGCAACTGCCGAGCACGAGCGGCAGCAGGAGCAGCAGGAAGCGAAGTTTTTTCATAGGAGCAGATGTTTCCCGTAAAACGGAGCCAACACCCTGATACTGCACGGTCTGGCACAAAAAAACGGACCGGAGTCCGTTTTTTCGTATAGTCGGGCCGCGTTCGCTCGATAAGAAGCGGACGGGTTATTTCGCCGCGCGTTTGCGGTCGTTCTCGTCGAGCAGGATTTTGCGCAGGCGCATCGAGTGCGGCGTGACCTCGACATACTCGTCGCCCTGGATGTATTCGAGTGCCTCTTCGAGCGTGAAGACCTTCGGAGGCGCGATCGACGTCTTGTCGTCCGATCCCGAAGCGCGCATGTTCGTGAGCTGCTTGGCCTTGGTGACGTTGACCGTGATGTCGTTCTGGCGCGTGTGCTCGCCGATGACCTGTCCGGCGTAGACCTGCTCCATCGGGCTGATGAAGAAGCGGCCGCGGTCCTGCAACTTGTCGATCGAATAGGCGTAGGCCGTGCCGGTCTCGCCCGAGATGATCGAACCGTTGGTGCGCATCTCGATCTCGCCGACCCACGGTTCGAACCCTTTCAGGCGGTGTGTCATAATGGCTTCGCCGGCCGTGGCGGTCAGCATGTTCGACCGCAGGCCGATGATGCCGCGCGAGGGAATGTCGAATTCCAGGCGCGTGCGTTCGCCGTCGGAGGCCATGTTCGTCAGCGTGCCCTTGCGGCGCGTCGTGAGGTCGATCACCGTGCCCGAGTACTCCTCCGGGCAGTCGACGGTCATCTCCTCGATCGGCTCGCACTTCTTGCCGTCGATCTCCTTGACGATGACGTGGGGCTGGCCCACCTGCAACTCGTAGCCCTCGCGGCGCATGGTCTCGATCAGCACCGAGAGGTGCAGCACGCCGCGCCCGAAGACGTTGAACGAGTCGGCCGAAGGGCCGGGCGTCACGCGCAGGGCGAGGTTCTTCTCCAGCTCGCGGTCGAGCCGCTCCTTGATGTGGCGCGAGGTGACGTATTTGCCGTCCTTGCCGAAGAAGGGCGAGTTGTTGATCGTGAAGAGCATCGACATCGTGGGTTCGTCGATGGCGATGGGGGGCAGCGGTTCGGGATTCTCGTAGTCGCAGACCGTGTCGCCAATTTCGAAGCCGTCGATGCCCATGATGGCGCAGATCTCGCCGCAGGGAACCTCCTCGACCTTCTTCTTGCCGAGGCCCTCGAAAACCATCAGCTCCTTGATCCGGGTTTTCTGCATCGTCACGCCGTCGCGCTTGGCGAGGGTCACCATCTGGCCCGCCTTGAGCGAGCCGCGCGTGACCTTGCCCACGGCGATACGGCCCGTGTAGGCCGAATATTCGAGCGACGTGATGAGCATCTGGGGCGTGCCCCCGACGATTTTCGGCTCGGGGATCTCGTCGATGATGGCGTCGAGCAGCGGAACGATCGAGTCGGTCGGCTCGTTCCATTTGTGCGACATCCAGCCCTGCTTGGCCGAGCCGTAGATGGTCTTGTAGTCGAGCTGCTCCTCGGTGGCGTCGAGCGAGAACATCAGGTCGAAAACCTGCTCGTTGACCACCTCGGGACGGCAGTTGGGCTTGTCGACCTTGTTGATGACCACGATGGGTTTCTTGCCCAGCGCAAGGGCCTTCTGAAGCACGAAACGCGTCTGCGGCATCGTGCCCTCGAAGGCGTCGACCAGCAGCAGCACGCCGTCGCACATGTTCAGCACGCGCTCGACCTCGCCGCCGAAGTCGGCGTGGCCCGGGGTGTCGATGATGTTGATTTTGTAGTCCTTGTAGATGACCGAAACGTTTTTCGAGAGGATCGTGATGCCGCGTTCGCGTTCCAGGTCGTTGTTGTCCAGTATGAGTTCGCCGGCCGGCTTGGCGTTGTCGCGGAGGATGTGCCCCGCCAGAATCATTTTGTCGACGAGCGTCGTCTTGCCGTGGTCGACGTGGGCAATAATCGCAATATTGCGCAGTTTTTGCATAAAAGTATATTTTGTGCTGCAAAGGTAACAAATTCTCGGGAAATTATACTAAATTTGCTTGTTTCTCAAAATTCTTAAAAAAGTTAAATAATGAAACCTGCCTTCAACGTTCGCCAGCAGAGCGAAATTTTCATAGGCCCGCTGGCAGACATCCTCTCCGGGGTGCTCCCCGAAGGGCGCGTGGTGGTGGTCTCCGACTCCACGATCGACCGGCTGTACCATTCGGTGCTGGCGCAGTACGACACCGTGCTGATCGGCCTGGGCGAGAGCGTCAAGACGATGCAGACCGTCGAGATGATCTACCGCCGTTTCATCGAGCTGGGCGTGGACCGTTCGACCTTCGTGCTGGCGGTCGGGGGCGGCATCGTCACCGACGTGGCGGGATTCGCCGCATCGACCTACATGCGCGGCGTGAAATTCGGATTCGTCTCGACGACGCTGCTGGGGCAGGTCGACGCTTCGGTGGGCGGCAAGAACGGCGTGAACGTCGACGGCTACAAGAACATGGCCGGGACCTTCACGCAGCCGCAGTTCGTCATCTGCGACCCCGCGCTGCTGCGCACGCTGCCCGAGCGGGAGTTCCGGGCCGGGCTGGCCGAGGTGGTCAAGGCGGCGATCATCGCCGACGCCGATCTGTTCGGGCGTATCGAGCGGACGACCTTCGAGGCGCTGCGCACGGATACCGATCTGTTGTCGGACGCCGTTTCGGCGGCGATCCGCGTCAAGGCCGACATCGTCGAGCGCGACGAACGCGAGTCGGGCGACCGCCGCAAGTTGAACCTCGGGCACACGCTGGCGCATGCCATCGAGAAGGCCTCCAACCGCATGAACCACGGCGAGGCCGTGGCGGTGGGAACGGCGCTGATCGCCGGGGCGGCGGTGAAGCTGGGTGCGCTGACGCAGGCCGACTGCGACCGGATCGTGAATGTGCTGACGGCGCTGGGCTTCGACTTGACGCCGCCCGTGGAGGTGAAACGCCTGCTGAAAGAGGTCGGCAAGGACAAGAAAAACGAAGACGGCATGCTGCGGATCGTCCTGCCGGTCGGGATCGGCGACTGCGAGGTGCGACCGATGACGATGGATGCCTTCGCGGCGTTGTTTTAGAGCTGGTTCCGGCGCTTTCGGTACAGAGAGGGTCGGGTGTGCTGTAGATACAAAAAAAATCCGGTCGAATCATTCGACCGGATTTTGCTTATTCCTGATAGCGTTTCCGCAGACTCTCGGCATAGGAGTCCCAGTCTGCGATCGGTTGTTTGGCGACGCCCGATTCGACGGCGGCCTTCGCAACGGCGGGGGCGACGGTGCACAGCAGGCGCGGATCGAGCGGCTTGGGGATCAGGTAGGTGCGCCCGAATTCGAGCTTCTCGACCCCGTAGGCGCGCAGGACCATGGTCGGGACCGGCTGGCGGGTCAGTTCGGCCAGCGCATGCGCCGCGGCGAGTTTCATCTCCTCGTTGATCTTCGTGGCCCGCACGTCGAGCGCACCCCGGAAGATGTAGGGGAAGCCCAACACGTTGTTGACCTGGTTCGGGTAGTCCGAACGGCCCGTGGCGAAGATGATGTCGGGGCGCGAGAGCATCGCGGTATCGTAGGCGATTTCGGGATCGGGGTTGGCGAGGGCCATGACGATCGGGTTGCCGGACATCGTGTGCAGCATCTCGGGCGTCAGCGTGTCGGCCTTCGAGACGCCCAGGAACACGTCGGCGTCGTGCAGCGCCTCGGCCAGCGTCGTGATGCGCCGCGTGGTGGCGAATTCGCGCTTCATCGGGTTGATGTCCTCGCGGTAGACCGTGACCGCTCCTTGGCTGTCGCAAAGCACCATGTTCTCGCGGCGGATGCCGAGCTCCACGAACAGGCGCGCGCAGGCGATGGCGGCGGCTCCGGCGCCGTTGACCACGACGCGCATTTTGTCCAGCTCCTTGCCGGCGATCTTCGCGCCGTTCAGAAGCGCCGCCGAGGAGATGATCGCCGTGCCGTGCTGGTCGTCGTGCATCAGGGGAATGTCCAGCTCCTCGCGCAGGCGGGTCTCGATCTCGAAACACTCCGGGGCCTTGATGTCTTCGAGGTTGATGCCTCCGAAGGTGGGAGCGATGGCTTTCACCGTGCGGATGAACTCCTCGGGATCGGTCGTGTCGACCTCGATGTCGAAGGCGTCGATGCCTGCATAGGTCTTGAAGAGCATGCTTTTGCCCTCCATGACGGGCTTGGCCGCCAGGGGACCGATGTTGCCCAGTCCGAGGACGGCCGTGCCGTTCGAGATCACGGCCACGAGGTTGCCCTTGCCCGTGTATTTGTAAACGTCGTCCGGCTCTTCGGCGATGGCCAGCGACGGAGCCGCCACGCCGGGCGAGTAGGCCAGCGACAGATCGTACTGCGTATGATAGGGTTTGGTCGGGACGATCCCGATCTTACCGGGGCGGCCTTCGCTGTGGTAGCGCAGCGCCGCGTCGTCGAGTTGCGTTTTTGTGTTCATCTCTCTCATTTTCCGTTAGTAACCTGTTAACCTCTAACGGCAAATATAACACAAAAATTGCTCCGATCTTAACAAATTTTAGAATTTTCTGAAATTATTTTAGAAATAAAACCGCAGGCCGCCGTTGATGCCCGACCGGGTGCGGGTGGAGCTTTGGATGCCCGGGAGTCGGCGTAGAAGGTGTAACTGACGTCGACGCCGACGCGGTAGGAGATGCGGTATTCGCAGCCGATGTCGCAATGCACGCCGAAATTGCTGATGGAGCGTTTGTCATAGTGACGGCCGAGGTGTTCCGGGCGTGTCGGCAACTCCCCGCGGTCAGAAGAGCGAAGCCTCTCCGTCGCGCGGGTGGGTGAATCCGAGGTGCTGGTAGGCCAGCGGCGTCGCCTCGCGGCCGCGGGGCGTGCGTTTGAGGAAGCCCTCCTTGATCAGGAACGGCTCGTAGACCTCCTCGATCGTCCCGGCCTCTTCGCCCACGGCCGTGGCCACGGTGTTCAGACCCACGGGACCGCCGTTGAATTTCTCGATGATCGTTCCGAGAATCTTGTTGTCCATCTGGTCCAGTCCGCGCGAGTCGATGTTCAGCGCCGCGAGGGCGATGCGCGTGATTTCCAGGTCGATGTGCCCTTCGCCCTTGACCATCGCGAAGTCGCGCACGCGGCGCAGCAGGGCGTTGGCGATACGCGGCGTGCCGCGCGAACGCAGGGCCACTTCGTGGGCCGCGTCGTCGTCGATCGAGACGTCGAGGATGCGCGCCGAGCGCCGCACGATGCCCGCGAGCACCGGGGCGTCGTAGTATTCGAGGTGGCACTGGATGCCGAAACGCGCCCTGAGGGGCGAAGTCAGCAGGCCGCTGCGCGTCGTGGCGCCGATGAGCGTGAAGGGCGCCAGTTCGATCTGGATCGAGCGGGCCGAGGGGCCTTTGTCCAGCACGATGTCGATTTTATAGTCCTCCATCGCCGAGTAGAGATACTCCTCGACGATCGGGCTGAGGCGGTGGATCTCGTCGATGAAAAGCACGTCTCCCGGATTGAGGTTGGTCAGCAGGCCCGCCAGGTCGCCCGGCTTGTCGAGCACCGGACCCGACGTGACGCGCAGCTGCGCCCCCATTTCGTTGGCGATGATGTTCGCGAGGGTCGTCTTGCCCAGTCCCGGGGGGCCGTGCAGCAGGACGTGGTCGAGCGAGTCGCCGCGCATGAGCGCCGCCTTGATGAAGATATGGAGGTTTTCGACGATCTTGTCCTGCCCGGAGAAGGTTTCCAGCTCCTGCGGGCGGATTTTGTTCTCGAATTCGAGATCGCTCTCCGTGTTGCGTACGATTGACATGATGCAAAGATAGCGATTTTCGGCAAATCTGCGCCCTCGGGGCGAAAAAACAATGCGCCGGGAGGCGGGCCGGAGGCCGGTTCGGGGCGCACGGCCGGTGTTGGAGCGCGATCCGGGGCATGGCCCGGGAAGGGCCGGCTCGCTTCGCCCGGGGGAGGCCTGCCCGCAACTGCGTTGCGGGCAGGCCTCCGGGAACTGCCGCCTGAAAACGGAGTCGAGGTTCCGGAGAACGAATCTTCCGACCACACGCGCCTCTGCGGGGCGCTGCGGCAGGACGCAAAAAATCCGGTCCGCAGAGTGGCGGACCGGAGCAGCTGCCGTGAGGGAGTGGCTACTTCTTCTGCGGCAGGTCGAGTTTGATCTCCTGGGGACCGTTTTCGTTGGTCTCGATATGCAGGACGACGCCCTTCTTGCCTTCGAGCCGTTCGGCGAGCGGCGTGAGGTCGAACGAAACGTAGTAGCCGTCGGTATAGCCCTGCGTGTCGCCGCCGGGGTTGTGGCGCAACTCCAGTTGCAGGTAATCCGTTTCGGCCGCTTCGGACTGTTCGGCGCCTCCGTCACCCTTTTCGCCTTCGTCTTTCACCTCGTTGACGATCACCGTGAACGTGTGTTTCGAATTGTCCGATACGGGGTAGAGCGCATAGAAGGTCAGCCACTCTTTCGTGAGGTTGAACGTATTGCCCTGGAAGCCCGTTTTGGCGCTGCCCAGCTCTTCGAGCCGAGCCGCGTCGGTCACGACCTCCGAAGTGCCGGTGTAGATGTTTTCCACGAAATAGAGGTCGATGTTGTAATCGTAATCGGCAATGCCGTTCTGCAATGTGAACCAGATGATGACCCGCTGCGTTTTGTCGGGATCGGGCTTGTAGCCCGGAACGCGGGACTTGTTGCCGGGGTAGAGCGTCTCCCCGTTGTCGCGCTGGAAATAGTAGTCTCCGCCGTCGAGCGTGCGGACGGTGGTGATGAGCGTACGGAGCGGTTCGCCGCCGTCGTCGTCGTTGCAGGAGGTAAAAGCGGTGACAGCTATAGCTGCGATGAGGAATAAACCGAATTTTTTCATAATATCCATATTTTATGTTACCTTTCGCTCTTAAAACGTCCGGCAGGGCCGAATACTGCATGCGAAATAAATTTTTTTCACCCATGCAGTCTTTTGCCTTCCGCGGCATTTATAGAGTGTATTGAGTAATGCAAATGGAGGAACAGATACTGGCCGAAGGGTGCAGGAAGGGGGACGATATGGCCCGCAAGGAGCTGTACGACCGCTATGCAGGCCGTCTGTTGTCGATTTGCATGCGTTACGCCGGAGACCGCGCGACGGCCGAAGACCTGCTCCACGACGCTTTCCTGAAGATCTACGGGGCGTTCGACCGTTTCACCTACCGGGGAACCGGCTCGCTGCGCGCCTGGATCGAGCGGATCACGGTCAACGTGGCGCTGGAGTGGATACGCAGCCGCAGCAAGCTGGGAAGCGTGACGCTCGACGAGGGAAAGGCTGCGGCGGAGGTGGCGGAACCGGACGTGGCGGAGATGGCCCGCGTTCCGCGCGAGGTGCTGATGCGGTTCATCGGCGAGCTGCCCGAGGGTTACCGGGCGGTGTTCAACCTCTACTGCATCGAGGAGTATTCCCACCGCGACATCGCCCGGATGCTGGGAATCAACGAGAAAAGCTCCTCTTCGCAGTTGTTTCGCGCCCGGGCCATGCTGGCCCGCAGGATCAGGGCTTATTTGGAGACGCATTGAAATCGAGAGGATGCAGCTCCGGAATATCAGAAAAAGGTGGATCATCCGGCGCTGCCGGACTCACATAGAACTATGAAACAAGACAAGGATTGGATCAAAGCCATGCGGAACGCGCTTCGCGACGCCGAACTCCCGCCTCCGGCGGGGGGATGGGAGCGTTTGCAGCGCGAGTTGGGCGGTGCGGCTCCGGGGCCGGAGGTTTCCGGGACAAAACCCCGCGGGTCCGTATGGCAGATCTACCGGCCGCGGATTGCCGCCGCAGCCGCTGCCGTGCTGATCTTGGCCGTTGCGGGTGAATTCCTGCTCCGGCCGGACAAGGCGTTGGAAAATGATGGGACTGTTATCGCATCGGTGGCGGAAGACGGAGCAACCGCGGTTGCCATACCGCAGCCCGCGGAGCCGGAAACCGTACGGGACGCCCTTGCAAAGGCGGTGGGGCTGCCCCGGGAGCAGGTTGCCGGGGAGGTGTCCTCCGCGGGGCGGCGGTCGCTCCTCGCTGCGGCCGCAGGGCAGCCTGCGCAGACGGCGGCCCTGAAAAATCTCCGGACGGACGGTGAGCCTGCGGTCCGGGCCGGAGAGGTCGCGGCGGCGGAAGTTTCCGGAGAGGCGGCGAAGGCGTCGTCCGGTGAAGTCGCGAAGACGGCCTCCGGAGATACTGCGAAGGCGGCCTCCGGTGGAGTCGCAAAGGCGGCCTCCGGAGATACTGCGGAGACTTCCGGCGAAAGGGTTTCGAAGCAGGCTTCCGGGCGGCCCGCAACGCGGTCGGCGGCCGGCGCGGCCGGTCGTGCGGGGTTCTCCGACGAGCCGTTCGTAGCCTACACCAAACCGCATAAAAAGGCGTCGTTCTCCCTGTTTGCCGGCGGCGGCGTGGCGGGCGGAAACAGCGAAGGTCTGGCTCCCCGGATGCTCAACACTTCGATAACGAATGATGCTTCGTCGGTGATCGGCAACGGCAACAGCCTGGCGCCCCTGCGCAGCAGCGGATACGGCGAGAGTTCGTTCCGCCACCACCAGCCGTTGAGCTTCGGCATCGCCGTGCGCAAGGAGTTCGCCCACGGACTGTCGCTGGAAAGCGGCGTGAACTACACCCTGCTGCGTTCGGACGTGAGGATGCAGTACACCTCGGACGACGTGGCGCAAAAACTCCATTTCATAGGGGTTCCCCTCCGCTTCAACTGGCAGTTCCTCGAGCGCGGCCGCTTCTCGTTATATATGGGTGCGGGCGGCATGGTCGAGAAATGCGTTTCGGCCCGGCTCGGCTCCGAGACCGTCGACGAACCGGGCGTGCAGTGGTCGGCGCTTGCAGCCGTGGGGGCGCAATACCGTGTAGGCGGTATGGTGGGGCTTTATTTCGAGCCTGAAGGATCGTATTACTTCACCGAAACCGGATTGCGTACGTCGCGTACGGATTCACCTCTGACGCTGACCTTGAGACTGGGCGTGCGCCTCTCTTTTTGAAGTCTGATTTTATAAATCGCACATTTATTGTATAAGAGGAGTTCGCACCGGGAGTGCGGATTCCTTTTATCGTATTACGGGCAGGCGTGTCTAAAAGTGGCATTCGTATGATCAAATATGCTA
>ENA-UESS01000072-UESS01000072.1-human-gut-metagenome-genome-assembly--contig:-NODE-72-length-34062-cov-18.586935_pt1 | contig 34062 bp, 29 predicted proteins | sample MGYA00243004_ERZ508005 | MGnify/ENA primary metagenome ERZ508005 (study PRJEB26167, sample SAMN06115471) | human gut metagenome | host: Homo sapiens | place: China:Guizhou | collected 2016-06-29...
AATCCATAATATTAAATCCATCCCCCGATATATCAACCGATCTGTATTCCTTCAAGCTGATGCCGTGGCTCGGGCAAAAGATTGCGGGGGACGCGGAAAGCTATCGGTATTTGGCTGAGTCCATCCGCATGCATCCCGATCAGGAGACCCTTGCGGGCATCATGGAAGAGGTGGGGCTTGATCGCGTAACTTGGAAGAACATGACTTTCGGTGTTTGTGCGTTACATATTGGACTCAAGCCGTGACGGGTCGCGCAACGAACTGAAAAACTCACATACAAATCAACGAAAACACCTGTTTTAAGGCAGACGGCTCATCCGTACAATTGATAGCCGTTGTCCGCCGATGAAACAGGTGTTTTTGCAGATGCGGACGTCATTGAGAAACAGAGAAAGAAATCTATGAAAAAGTTTTTTGCCCTTTTGGCCGTGGGCTTGGTAATGATGACGACGGCAATTGACAGTGCTGAAGCGGCCCGTCGTATGGGCGGCGGCATGAATCTCGGCCGTCAGGCTCCGGCCCTGCGTCAGGCAACGCCGGCTCCGCAGGCTCCTGCTTTGCGTCAGAACCAGCAGAGCAATCGTCAGAACGCAGCCCAGCAGCAAAACACAGCGGGTGCCGCGGCTAATGCTGCCAAACCTTCTATGATGCGCAACATTCTCATGGGAGCTGCCGCTGCTTTGGGCATTACCGCTCTTTTGAGCGCATTCGGTCTTTCCGAAGGTGTAGGCCAGATCATCATGATCGTCCTGATGGCAGCAGCGCTCTATTTTGTCCTGCGCATGGTGCTCGGTCTATTTGCAGGGCGTGCGGCCGGCAATCGTTCCGGTGCGGCTTCCCGTCAGACCTATACGCAGACGCAGCGTGAACAGCCACAGGCCAGCTATAGCCAGGCACAACCGGCTGCCGAAACCTCCGCTGCTTCTGCTTCGACCGCAACCGCAGCTTCCGTGATGCCTGAAACGATGGGGGCTCGCCCGGGCAGCGTCATGGATATGTTTGCTCGTCAGAACGCGCAGGTTGCTCAAGGAGAAGGTGCGCCCGCACTTGAAGTTCCGGCCGGTTTTGACGTAGCCGGTTTTGAAGCGGTTGCCAAGGAAAACTTCGTACGGTTGCAGAAGGCTTGGGACTCGGGTGACTACAACTCGCTCGGTGACTTTACGACAGATGAGCTCTTTATTGAACTGACGCACAGTTTGCGTGAGCGCGGTGCCGCCAAGCAGACCTCCGAGGTGATCAATCTTGACGCCAAGCTGTTGGGAATTGCGAAGATGGCTGACGCTAATGAGCACGTCGCTGTCGTCGAATTCAAGGGAGCCATGAAGATCGAGGGCGAGTTCGAAGAGGTTCGCGAACGTTGGGTTCTTGCCCGCAAGGACGACGACTCAAGTGGCTGGCTGCTCGCCGGCATAGAACAGGTTGCTGCTTAAGTTTTTCGGCTTTTTCCGCTCGACAAACCCGTCAAAGGCTCAGGCCGCGGCGGGTTTTTCGTCTTGGGGCCACAAAATGCCGATCTGATGGCAGAATAATCCCGAATTTCCAAACCAATCCCGCCCGAAACCAACCGAAATTCAAAAGGGCGTCCATATTTTAGGAATCGATTCATGATCAACGTTGTTATTCTTGCCGCGGGGCAGGGCAAGCGTATGCGCTCGTCTCTTCCCAAAGTGCTGCAACCCTTGGCCGGTATGCCGATGCTCGGACATGTGCTTGCCAGCGTGAAAAAACTCGAAAACGTTTCCCGCACCGTCGTGGTCGTGGGTTGCGGAGCAGAAGCCGTCAAGAATGCTTTTGCGCAGGAAGAAGGTTTGCATTTTGTTTTACAGGAACCTCAGATGGGTACGGGGCACGCGCTGCAGTGTGCATTGCCCGAACTCGATCCCGAGGCCGAATACACGCTGGTGCTCTTGGGTGACGTACCGCTTGTGCAACCCGAAACGATTGAGCGGCTTCTGACGGCTGCAGGCGACGGCATGGCTATTCTCACGACCGTGCTTCGCAATCCCACGGGTTATGGCCGTATCCTGCGCCAGAAGGGTCGCATCGTTGCGATTGTTGAACAAAAAGACGCTACCGAAGGCCAAAAGCAAATCCGAGAAGTCAACACCGGCATCATGTTGCTTCCGACGGCGCGCTTGCAGGGGTGGCTTTCCGAACTCAAGACTTCCAATGCACAAGGCGAGTACTATCTCACCGACGTGATCGGCTTGGCTGTGCGCGACGGCGTGCGCATCAACTCTGCGCGTCCTCGCCGCAGTTTTGAGGTCGAAGGCGTCAATTCCAAGACGCAGCTTGCCCGTCTCGAAGGTATCTGGCAGGATCATCTGGCCGAACAGCTCACCGAAAGCGGCGTAACGGTGCTTGATCCGTCGCGTTTGGACATCCGCGGTACGCTGCAGTGCGGTACCGACGTCGTGATTGATGTGGGCTGCGTGTTCGAGGGTGAAGTTAAGCTTGGCGACAATGTTTATGTCGGACCCTACTGCGTGATTCGTAATGCCGAAATCGCTGCGGGAACTCGCATTGAAGCTTTTACGCACATTGATTCGGCCAAGATCGGTCCCGATGCCAAGATCGGCCCCTATTCTCGTTTGCGTCCGGGTGCTGAACTCTCTGCCAAGGTGCACATCGGCAACTTCGTGGAAATTAAGAAGTCTGAAATCGGCGAAGGTTCCAAAGTCAACCACCTCTCTTACATCGGTGATACGACAATGGGCTCAGGCGTTAACATCGGTGCGGGCACCATCACCTGCAACTACAACGGTGTCGAGAAGTTCCGCACGGTGATCGGTGACAAAGCTTTCATCGGTTCGGGTACTGAATTAGTGGCTCCGGTAACGGTCGGCAGCGGTGCTACGATCGGCGCCGGCACGACGCTTACCCATAATGCTCCCGAACACAAACTCACAGTGGGACGCGCCCGTCAGACGACGATCGAAGGATGGAAGCCGCCGGTGCCTGAAGGCTACACGTTCGTGAAGAACTGATCGCGGAGGCGGCATCATGTGCGGAATTGTGGCCGGCGTTGCCGGCAGGGACGTTGTTCCCGTTTTTCTGCAAGGGCTAAAGCGCCTTGAGTACCGTGGCTACGACAGCTGTGGCGTTGCAGTCGTGCGCGACGGTGAAATTGACCGCGCCCGCAGTGTGGCGCGTGTCAAGGATTTGGCCGAGCAGGTGCGGGCCGAAGGCATGCACGGCACCGTCGGCATTGCGCATACACGCTGGGCCACGCATGGGGGGCCCGTCGTAGCCAATGCACACCCGCATATTGCGGGCAATCGTATTGCATTGGTGCACAACGGCATCATCGAAAACTTCGCTCAACTGCGAGCCGAGCTCGAAGCCACAGGTGTCACCATGCAAAGCCAAACGGACACCGAAGTGCTCGCACATCTGGTCAATTTCTATCTTGAGGATGACCTTCTGGAGGCGCTCAAAAAGGCGCTTTCCCGTGTGACGGGTGCCTATGCGGTGGCAGTTTTCGACAAACGTCACCCCGAGCGTATCGTGGGTGCACGTCAAGGTTCTCCCATGGTCGTTGGTTTGGGCGAGGGCGAAAACTTTATCGCCAGCGACGCCATGGCGCTCGTCGGAGTCACGGACAAGATTGTGTATCTTGACGACGGCGACATTGTGTCGATGACCAAGGACGAGTGTCAGATTTATGGACGTACGGGCAATGACTCCTGGCAACCTGTCGAGCGCAAAGCCGTGATCGTGCAGGCGTATGCAGGCGCTGCCGAACTCGGACCTTATCGCCACTACATGCAAAAGGAAATCTTCGAGCAGCCGCGCGCAATTGCCGATACGCTCGAAGGCGTCGAAGGCATTACGCCGACCTTGTTTGGGAAAAAAGCTGAAGAAGTGTTTCGCAGTACCCGCCGCATTCTGATGCTTGCCTGCGGCACGAGTTTTTACGCGGCGCTCACGTCCAAATATTGGCTTGAGGCGATCGCGCGCATTCCGGTGGATGTGGAGATTGCAAGCGAATACCGTTATCGCACCACAATTCCGGATCCGGAAACGCTGGTGGTCACAATTTCTCAATCGGGCGAAACGGCAGATACGCTGGCTGCATTAAAGCATGCGGTGTCGATGGGAATGACCAAGACGCTGGCGATATGCAATGTGGCGCAAAGCGCGTTGGTCCATGAGTGTGAACTGGCATACATCACACGAGCGGGCGTGGAAATCGGTGTGGCAAGCACCAAGGCGTTTACCACGCAACTGGTGGCGCTTTATCTTCTGACGCTTGTTTTTGCCAAACTGCACGGACGGTTGAATTCGACAGAAGAAGCGCATGCTTTATCGAGCTTGCGTCACATTCCGGCGGCGATGGCAGGCTGCTTGGCGCTGGAGCCGTCCATCATTGCTTGGGCCGAGCGGTTTGCTTCCAAGGAAGACGCGCTTTTCCTGGGACGCGGTGTGCATTATCCGATTGCGCTCGAGGGGGCGCTTAAACTCAAGGAAATCAGCTACATCCACGCTGAAGCGTATCCGGCGGGCGAACTCAAGCACGGGCCGCTCGCGCTCGTTGACGCCGATATGCCGGTGGTGACAATCGCTCCCAATGACGAACTTCTTGAGAAACTCAAGAGCAATATGCAGGAGGTGCGAGCCCGTGGCGGAGAACTCTATGTCTTTGCCGACGGCGACAGCGTGATTGAAGACACCGAAGGCATGCATGTGATTCGTTTGGCGGAGAACTATGGCGACTTGTCGCCGATTCTGCACATCGTGCCGCTGCAGCTTTTGGCGTATCACACTGCTCTGGCTCGGGGTACGGACGTCGATAAGCCCCGAAATCTTGCCAAGAGTGTTACGGTAGAGTAAACCTGCGCTTAGAGAAACCATTCTGAAAGCCGCCGAATGTCTTTGAAGGAGTTCGACGGCTTTCGTTTTTTGTATGCGTTGGTTGCTGCTAGAGGTCGAATGTAAAGTTTGAACAGTTGGTACAACAAAACGCAAAAATCTGACTAGAATGCTGAACGCTCGTTCAGTCTCGAATGCTGAACCTTTATTCATCCAAACGGAACGTAGTCTTGGGGCTATTCGTTCCATTTTGTGTCGGGACCGTATGCAAAAGGCAGGTGACGTTGCTGCCCGGATTGGTCCTCAAAGAATTCCAAAAAAGCATTAAACGGAGTCTCATAATGACTTTGAAATTTCGCACGACGCATGTGCTGGTAGTTGCGGGACTCACCGCGACCGCACTCACGGGCTGCCTTGACAAGGGAGGTAATCAGCAGCAGGCTGCCGCTACGCCTCAGGCCGTTCAAGTCGTCGTCCAACAGGTTGAACTTTCCGACGCAATCATTCGTACGGATGCGCCCGGTCGCGCGACAGCCTATCAGACGGCCGAAGTTCGTCCTCAGGTCAGCGGCATTTTGCAGAAGCGCCTTTTTGAAGAAGGCGCATTGGTCAAGGAGGGCCAGTCACTCTATCGTATTGACCCGGCGCTCTATAAGGCGCAGGTTGCTTCTGCAAAAGCCTCTTTGTTGCAGGCCCGTGCCAACCTGGCTTCGACCAAGGCTGATGCCAAGCGTTCCGCCGAACTTGTGAAGGTCAATGCAGTGAGTCGTTCGGCCGATGATCAGGCTCAGGCGGCATACAAGGTAGCCATTGCCAATGTGGAAGCAGCAAAGGCAGCGCTTGCGACTGCTCAGATTAATCTGGACTACACGGAAGTCAGAAGCCCGATTACCGGACGTGTCTCTTTGTCTGAAGTCACACCGGGCGCCTTGGTGACGGCCAATCAGACCAGCCGTTTGACGGTTGTGCAGCAGCTTGATCCCATTTATGTGGATGTGACTCAGTCCTTTGACGAACTTTCCCGACTGCGTGAACAGGCTGCCAAAGGCATGCTCAAAGTCAATAAGGACGGCTCGGCCGATGTTCAGCTGATTTTGGACGGCGACAAAACCTACAAGCATTTGGGGCGTCTTACTTTCAAAGACGCTCTCGTCGATGAAAGCACCGGTACGGTGCGCGTACGTGCCGTGTTTGACAATCCCGACGGAGATCTGTTGCCGGGAATGTTCGTGCGCGCGCGCCTGGTCGACGGCGTGCGTGAGAATGTGATCAAGATTGATCAGCGCGCCACGATGCGTCGCACGACAGGCGATCCGTACGTTTACGTGGTCAATGCCGAAAACAAAGTGGAAAGTCGCGATGTGGTGATCGGCGGTACGGAAGGGACCAACTGGATCATCAATAAAGGCCTCAAAGACGGCGACAAGGTCATTGTGGAAGGTTTGCAGCGCGTTCGCCCGGGTGCCCTCGTGCAGTACACCGTGGCCGGTGAAAAACCTGCTGCCGCTCCGACCCAAGCCGCGAAATAATCGACAGAGGATGACAGAGCATGCTTAGTCGTTTCTTTGTAAATCGTCCGATTTTTGCTTGGGTGATTGCTATCACCATCATGCTTGCGGGCGTCCTGGCAATTTTTAACTTGCCGGTGTCTCAGTACCCCAATATTGCGCCGCCTCAGGTTTGCATTACGGCAACTTACCCGGGCGCTTCGGCCGAGACCATGTCACGCACCGTCACGCAGGTGATCGAGCAGAACATGACGGGTTTGGACGGTTTGATCTACATGAGCTCAAACTCCGACTCGACGGGCCGTATGACGATTACGCTCACCTTCGTGGCCGGCACCAATCCTGATATTGCCCAGGTGCAGGTGCAAAACAAGCTGTCGATGGCTGAGCCGACGTTGCCGGATACCGTCCGACAGCTGGGCGTTCAGGTGCAAAAAAGTTCGGCTTCATTCCTTCAGGTGGTCGGCTTTATCGATACCTCGGGAAAGCTCACTTCAGGTGACCTGGGTGACTTTTTGACGAACAACATCGAAGAGCCGCTTGCCCGTCTGGAGGGTGTCGGCGAAGTGACGGTGTTCGGTGCCTCCTATGCAATGCGCATCTGGATGGATCCCGCGCTTCTTGTTAAATACGGACTGGAAGTTTCCGATGTGATGAGTGCCATCAGCACGCAGAACGTGCAGGTGGCCTCCGGTGATATTGCCGGTCAGCCCACCAACGGCAAGCGCATGATCACGGCTACGATTCGAGCAAGTTCCTTGCTGACTACGCCCGAACAATTCGAGCAGATCGCTCTGAAGACGCTGCCCGACGGTTCCGTCGTTCGCATCAAGGATATCGGTGAAGTTTCCCTTGGTCAGGAAACTTATACCTTCCAAGGTCGCTACGACGGTCAGCCTTCTTCAGGTGTGGCCATCAGCTTGAGTTCCGGTGCCAACGCTCTGGCTACGGCAGCTCGCGTTCAGGCAAAGCTCGACGAACTGCGTCCCTTCTTCCCGGAAGGCGTGGAAGCGGTGATTCCGTTTGACACGACGCCGTTCGTGCGCGCTGCCATGCATGAAGTGGTCAAGACTCTGTTGGAAGCCATCGTGCTGGTGGTCTGCGTGATGTTCCTGTTCCTGCAGAACTGGCGTGCCACTATCATTCCGACAATTTCCGTGCCGGTGGTGCTTCTGGGTACGTTCGCCGTTTTGGCGCTCATGGGCTACTCAATCAACATGCTTACGATGTTTGCCCTGGTGCTTGCCATCGGCTTGTTGGTGGACGACGCCATTGTGGTGGTGGAAAACGTCGAACGCGTGATGATGGAGCGACGATGCGATCCGAAAACAGCTACGGTCGAATCCATGCAGCAGATCACCGGCGCTCTGATCGGTATCGCTATGGTGTTGTCGGCCGTGTTCGTGCCGATGGCCTTCTTCGGCGGATCCACGGGTGTGATCTATCGTCAATTCTCCGTGACGATTGTCTCGGCCATGGCGCTTTCGGTGGTGGTGGCTTTGACGCTGATTCCGGCTCTTTGCGCCTCTATTCTCAAGCAGATTGAGCCGGGGCACGAAAAGGCGACGACCGGGTTCTTTGGCAAGTTCAATCAGGCTTTTGACGCGCTGACAAGCGGTGTGCGCGCATCGGTGCGCATGTTTGTCCGCCGCATTTCTCGCCTGCTGGTGCTCTACGCCGTTTTGATCGGTGCGGTGGTGCTGGGCTTTATGAAGATTCCGAGCGCCTTCATGCCGGGCGAGGACCAGGGCGTACTGCTGATGATGCTGCAGACGCCGGCTTCTGCAACGGCCGAGCGTACGGATGTTGTGGTGGATCGCTTCCAGAGAGTCATTCGCGAAGCCGAGAAAAAGGATGTCGAACACGTGTTTACCGTGCGCGGCTACTCCTTTGCCGGTACGGGTCAGAACAACTCCATGGGCTTTATTAAGCTCAAGGACTGGTCCGAGCGCAAGGATGAATCGTCCTCGGCCAATGCCGTGATGATGCGCTCTCTCGGTACGCTCTTTTCACCGGCTTTTAAGGACGCGCAGGGGTATGTGTTCCAGTTGCCTGCCGTTCCGGAACTGGGCGTGGCCGACGGCTTTGACTTCTTCCTGCAGGATCGCTCCGGTCAGGGGCATGATCGTCTGATGCAGGTCATGAATGAGTTCCTTGCCAAGGCTAACGCAGATCCGCGTCTGCGTCAGGTTCGTCATAACGGCATGCCCGACGCGCCGATGGTTCAGCTAAATGTGGACTATGAAAAGGCCCGTACGCTGGGGGTGTCAGAGTCGCAAATCAATACGACGCTCAATGCCGCCTTCGGTTCGTCCTACGTCAATGACTTTATGGATCAGGGGCGTCTGAAGAAGGTGTACGTGCAGGGTATTCCGGATTCTCGCGGTGAAGAGGCCGATCTTGCCAAGTGGCACGTCAAGAGTTCGATCAGCGGGCAGATGGTTCCCTTCTCATCGTTTGTGACGACGAGCTGGACATCGGGTTCTCCGCGTCTGGACCGCTTTAACGCCATTGACGCCGTCAACATTCAAGGCAGTCCGGCTCCCGGCGTTTCTTCCGGTGAGGCTATGCAGGCCATCGAAGAGATTCTGCAGCAAATGCCGCACGGCTACTCCATCGAATGGAACGGCGTGTCGTATCAGGAACGTGTTGCCGGCAGCAATGCCGCTCCCTTGTATGCCCTTTCGGTGCTTGTGGTGTTCCTGGCTCTGGCCGCTCTGTACGAATCCTGGACGATTCCGATTGCTGTGATTCTGGTGGTGCCCACCGGCGTTGTCGGCGCTCTGGGCTTGACCTGGATTTGCGGCAAGGAAAACGACGTGTACTTCCAAGTGGGCTTGTTGACGACGGTCGGTTTGGTGTCCAAGAACGCCATTCTGATTGTGGAATTTGCCCGCGATCTGCATGATCAGGGGCAGGAATTGCTTGCTTCCGTGGTTGAGGCTGTCCGGTTGCGTCTGCGCCCGATTTTGATGACGTCTCTGGCTTTTGGTCTGGGCGTGTTGCCTCTGGCCATGGCTTCGGGCGCCGGCGCTGGTGCACAGTCGGCCATTGGTGTGGCTGTTTTGGGCGGTATGATCACGGGAACGTTCCTATGCATCTTCTTTGTGCCTGCGTTCTTCGTGTTGGTGACCCGCATTTTCTCGGGAAAGAAATCCCAACCGGTTGTCGCCGCCGAACCGAAGGCCGTGGAGTCTCAGGAATAAAAAATGAGGAAACAAATGCGTAAAACCTTATGTCTTTTGCCTCTGGCTTCGGCCTTGCTGCTTTCGGGCTGCATTTCCTTGGCTCCCGAGTACGAGCGTCCCGAGGCTCCCGTCGAGCAGGTTTGGCCGCAGGATGAGGCAACGAAAAGCGCGGCGCTTCTGACCGAAGGGCTGCAGAAGTGGAGTGACTTCTTTACCGATGAACGTCTCACCAAGCTCATTGAACTTGGTCTGCAAAACAACCGCAGTCTGCGTTCGGCGTTCTATTCGGTTGAGCAGGCTCGCGCACAGTACAACGTAAGCCGTGCGGACTTATTGCCGTCGGTGGCGGTGCAGGCCGAAGAGACGGCCGGTCGTACGCCGGCTTCGACGAGCAGTATGGGGCGCGATGTTACTTCGCACACCTACTCGGCCAACGCCGCCATGGCGTCGTATGAGCTGGATTTGTTTGGACGCATCCGCAATCTGAACGAACAGGCTTTGCAGTCCTACTTCCAGACGCAGGCGGCTCAGCGCACGGCACAGATGACGGTGATTACCGAAATCGCTCAGACCTGGTTGTCGCTTGGTGCTAGCAAGGATTTGCTCAAGCTCGCACAGGAGACCTACGACAGCCAGTCTGAGAGTCTGAAGCTGATCCAACAGAGTTACGAGCTCGGCGCTTCGAGCATGCTTGAAGTTCAGCAGGCCATGCAGACGGTGGCAACGGCCAAGGCCGCCGCCGTCCAGGCTTCTCGTTCGGTGGCACAGTACCGCAATGCATTGGCTACGCTCGTGGGCACCAAGGTTCCGGCAGAACTCGAACCTGAAGGTCTCAAGATGGATATCACGAAACCGCAGGTGTCGGTGGCTTCCAATATCCCGAGCGAAGTGTTGCTCGCTCGTCCCGATATCGCGTCGGCCGAAGCGGTTTTGCGTTCGGCCAACGCCAACATCGGCGTGGCGCGTGCGGCGTTCTTCCCGAGCATCACGCTGACGGGATCGGCCGGATCCATTTCGGGAGAACTCAACGAGCTTTTCAACGGCGGAACGCACACATGGAGCTTTGTGCCCAACATCACGCTACCGATCTTTACGGGGGGCGCGAATATTGCCAATCTGCGTGCGGCTGAGGCCTATCAGAAGAAGTCGATTGCCGACTATGAGCTTGCCATTCAGACGGCATTCCAAGAAGTGGCCGATGCACTGGCCACCGAAGGTACGGTTGCCGACGAGCTTTTGGCTCAACAGCAGCTTGCCGCAGCAACGGCCGAAACGCTTCGTTTGAGCGAAGAGCGCTACAAAAATGGCGCCGACAGCTATCTGGAAGTGCTCGACAGCCAACGCTCGAACTTCTCGGCTCAACAGGCCGTGATCAACGCGCAGCTGTCGCGTGCCGCAAGCCTCGTAACGCTCTACAAAGTGTTGGGCGGCGGCTCGCAGCTTGAAGAGTCGGCTGAAACAACGCAGACGGCGGATACGAAATGACGACAGCGGTATCCTGTGCGGCGGGCAATTTGCGCGAGCAAATTTTGTCCGCTGCCGCTTCGTGCTTTCGCGAGCGCGGCATCAAGGCGACGACGATGCAGGAAATCGCGAAACGTGCCGGCATCAGCGTGGGCAATTTCTACAACTACTTTGACGGCAAAGACGCCATCATTGACGAGTTCGCACAACGAGAAGTTGCTCGCCTTGCCCGCGAAATCGACGAAATTGTCAACGGACGCGTTTCGCTGGAGGAGCAGCGACGACAGTTTCGCGAGTCTTTGCGCAAACAGTTGGCAGTGCAACGCGCGCGTGTCAAAATTGAGATCATCGAAGAGGCGGCCAGAAACGGCTCCATGGGTGACATTGTCAAACGTTCGGATGCCCAGGTTCGGGAGTTGATCAAGAAAATGCACCGCAGCCGAGCTTCAGCGGATGTGTCCGATGAAGAAATTGAGGTGATGGTGGAAATGGATATGGCTCTTGTTGACGGCATGGCGTTTCGGTTGATTGCGCATCCGGAACTGGATGTGGATCGCATGATCAACGCCATTGTGAAAACCGTCATCCGCTGATTCGGGAAGCTGCCTGCAGACGACTCTCTACTGAGAGAAACTGCTTGGTTTCTTTGATGAAAAGCACCGGTATCTCAAAAATATCGGTGCTTTTCACTGTGTCTGCACGCCGGGAACCGAGGCAGCTGAGAAAATCCAACCTTGCGGGCTTTTTTGCGTCAATGGTCGCATCAAAGCCATTCGACTGATTTAACACGGAAAATTCTCATAACTTATGCTTGAGACAACCGCAAAGAAAAAGACGCCGATTTACAAGGTGCTGTACTTTCAGGTGATTTGCGCGATTGTGATCGGCATTTTGCTCGGTCATTTCGCGCCGCATGTCGGCGAAATGATGAAGCCGTTTGGCGACGGCTTCATCAAGCTGATCAAAATGATCATTGCGCCGGTGATCTTCTGTACGGTCGTGACCGGTATCGCCGGTATGGAAGACATGAAAAAAGTGGGTAAAACGGGCGGTTTGGCGCTTCTTTACTTTGAGATTGTCTCCACCATTGCCCTGATCGTCGGTCTTTTTATTGTCAATGTCGTTCAGCCGGGCGTGGGCATGCATGTTGATCCTGCATCTCTGGACAGCAAAGCCGTTGAAGCGTACACGAAGCCGGGCCAGATGCAGGGAACAGTGGACTTCCTTCTGCACATCATTCCTTCGACTGTCGTGGGCGCCTTTGCCGAAGGTGAAATTCTGCAGGTGCTTTTCTTCTCGCTGCTTTTCGGCTTTGCGCTGCACAAGATGGGCGGCCGCAATTCTCTCGTATTTGAAATCATTGACAAATCTTCGCGTGTGCTCTTTCAGATCGTTGGCATGATCATGCGCGTGGCTCCTCTGGGTGCGTTCGGCGCCATGGCCTTTACGATCGGTAAATACGGGCTCGACTCGCTGATTCCGCTGGCCGAACTCATGGGGACGTTTTATCTCACCTGTCTGCTTTTCATTTTTGTGGTGCTGGGCCTGATCTGCCGTTGGCACGGTTTTTCCATTTTGCACTACATCATGTACATCAAGGAAGAACTCCTGATTGTGCTTGGCACCAGTTCTTCGGAATCGGTTTTGCCGCGCATGATGGACAAGATGGAAAAGGCAGGCGTGACAAAGTCGGTGGTTGGTCTGGTGATTCCGACGGGCTATTCCTTTAACTTGGACGGCACGGCGATTTATCTGACGATGGCCGCCGTCTTTATTGCACAGGCTTGCGACGTGCAGATGACGCTTGTTCAGCAGCTCACGCTTTTGGCTGTGCTGTTGCTCACCAGCAAGGGCGCCGCAGGTGTCACCGGTTCGGGCTTTATCGTGCTGGCAGCCACGCTTTCGGCCGTGGGTCATGTTCCGGTGGCCGGTCTGGCTCTGATTCTCGGCATCGACCGCTTCATGTCGGAGGCGCGAGCCATCACCAACATGATCGGCAACGGTATTGCCTGCATCGTGGTTGGTCACTGGTTGAAGGAAGTCGATAACGATGTCTTGAAAAAGACATTGGGGTCTTCGGTATCCAAAGAAATCGAGCATGCCGAAGACAACGTACGCGATGATCCGGAAACGATCGGAGTGCCTGCCGATATGCACGAACGCGCCGAACATCTCGACGAGACGCATTACGGCAAGGAACATCCAAGCAAGTAGTTGCTGACGGTAACTGCGCAAAAGAGCCGCCTTAGTCGCGGCTTTTTTGCATCTGGAAGTTCTTCAGATCAATGATGCGGACAATGCCGTTTTTCGTGTAGGTGCGGGTAACGAGATTGGGCGTGACGATGGTATAGCCGCTTCGCTCGAAAAAGATCCGCGCGGTCGGAGAGGAATAAACGGTAAACGTGGAAACGGAGCGCTCAACAGCGGCTTCCGCTCGTGCGAGAAGAGCAGACCCGATGCCTTCGCCTTGACGGTTGGCTGCGACAAAAAGGCGATCGATAAGGCCGGTTTGAGGTTCGCAGTCGACAAAACCCGTAAGCGTTCCGTTGTCGTCGATGGCCACAAACGTGGCTTTGCCGGTGAAGGAGTCGAGCCACATGTCGGGCGTCACGTCTTCTTCGCGCAACCAGGCGGCGACTTCTTCTTCGGAATAGTCGCGGCGGTTGACGGTTTTGACGGTATGGCGGAAAAGCGCGAGCGTGGGCTCGGCGTCGGCAGCGGTAAACGGACGGATTCGCATGGCTTGAAACGCAAACGGCAGCGAAGAGACGCTGCCGTTTTGCGAAAATCCCAAGGAGAAGATTATTACTTCAGACGAACCGGAATGAAGATGCGGCCGTCACGGCGCTGCACCAACACACGCAGGTTCTTGTTCTTTTCGAGAACACGTGCCAGGTCGTCGGTCTTCTTGATCTTAACGCCGTTGACGTTGACGATGATATCGCCTTCACGGATGCCAGCCTTGCGGGCGGCACCCGTCGATTCGGTAACGAGCAGACCTTCGGTTTCAGCCTTGGCTTTTTCCTCATCGTTGAGAGGACGCACTGTTACGCCGAGCTTGTTGGCGGCAGCAGTCTTGGAAGCGTTCGACGAAGCGCTCTCGTTGGGAGCTTCCTCAACTTTGACGTCAAGCGTCATGTCCTTGTTGTTGCGAATGATGGAAAGTTTGGCGATCGAGCCCGGGGCCATACTGCCGATGATGACCGGCATGTCGACGCTGTCGTCAATGGCCTTGCCGTTAACGGCTGTAATGATGTCACCTTCCTGCAGACCGGCTTTTGCTGCAGGACCGTCTTTTTCAACCTGGCTCACGATAGCGCCTTTAGGAGCCTTCATGCCGAAACTTTCCGCAAGATCCTGCGTGACGCTCTGGATCACCACGCCGATACGGCCGCGTGTGACCTTGCCGTTTTTCACGAGTTGATCCTTGATCTGCATGGCCAGGTTGCTCGGAATGGCAAACGAGAGGCCCATGAAGCCGCCCGAAGTGGAGAAGATCTGGGAGTTGATGCCCACGACTTCGCCCTTCATGTTAAAGAGCGGGCCGCCGGAGTTGCCCGGATTGACGGCTACGTCGGTCTGGATGAAGGGAACGTACTGATCGCTCGGCAACTTACGGCTCTTGGCGGACACAATGCCGGAAGTGACCGTGTTGTCCAGACCGAAGGGGCTACCGATGGCGGCCACCCATTCGCCGACCTTCAGTTCGTCGCTGTTGCCCATCGTGAGGTAAGGCAGATCCTTGGCTTCGATCTTGACGACGGCGATGTCGGTCTTGGCATCAGAACCGAGCACTTTGCCCGTGAATTCACGATTGTCGGTGAGACGCACTTTGATTTCGTCGGCGCCGTCAACAACGTGGTGGTTGGTAAGAATCAGACCGTCGGCGCTGATGATGAAGCCCGAACCCGTGCCGCGGCGTTCAGGTTCCTGACGGGGACCGCCGCCAAAGGGGAAGGGAAAGCCAAAGCGGCGGAAGATTTCCGCGTGGCGTTCGTCAAAGCCAAACGGGTCGGCGCCTTCAACGACGCGGGCTTCGCGCACGGTGGAAATGTTCACGACGCCCTTGCCGTACTTTTCAACGAGCTGAACGAAGTCGGGCAGTTGAGTCGTGGCGACGGTTGCCTGCGGAGCTAGGCCGCTGGCAACGGCGGGCGTCGCGGACAAAAGAGCGCCGGAAAAAGCAATGGCGGCAGCAGCGATCACTGCGGCGGGCTTAAGCGTTTTGGTGAACATTTTCTTTTGTTACTCCGGTATCGAATTTTGTGGCGAACAGTCGGGCGCGCAAATCAATCCGAGGGCTTCGGTCGCGCTCTGGCTTCAGTCGTCAATTGTTTTTCAAGTTGCGGCAAACAATAAAGGAAAAAGGCGTCGGTGAATGTGGGGAACTGTGGCCGTCGGGTTAAATTTGTAACAAGGCACGCATCTCGCTTCGGGTTTCTCACAATTTGACGGCCTGATTGGGAGCCGGACACAGCGGAATACGGACCATGAACTGCGCCCCAAAGCCTTCGGGCTCGCCGTCATGGGGTGGTCTCACAAAACCATCGTTTACCGTGATCGTACCGTTGTGCATCTGAACGATTCGGCTCACGATTGCCAGCCCCAACCCCGTGCCGGACACTTTGGTGCCAAGCGCGCGGTAGAAACGCTCGAAGACGCGGGTACGTTCTTCGGGAGCGATGCCCGGACCGTTGTCGGTGACGGTGATTACGGCGTGGCAGTCGCCATCGTCGCGCACGGCTACCTCGATACGGCCGCCCTCGGGCGTGTAACGGATGGCGTTGTCAGTGAGGTTGGTGATCATGAGACCGATGGCATCTTTCATGCCGAGCATGGTGACATCGGTGCAGTTATGCGTGAGCGTGATGCCTTTGGCTTCGGCCGACACGGAGAGCTCTTCGACCGAGGCTTGCGCCACGGTCGCCAGATTGAATTCGCTCATGGGCTTGTCGTGGGCATCCGGATCAAGGCGCGCGATGGTCAAGAGCTGCTGGACAAGCCGCGTGGCGCGTGCTACGCCCTCTTGAAGGCGGGAGGCGTACTTTGCACGCGTTTCCGGATCTTTGGCACGGGATAAAAGCTGCGCCTGAAGTTTGATGGCTGCCAGAGGTGTGCGCAGTTCATGGGCGGCGTCGGAAGCAAAGCGCTGTTGGGCGCTTAACGAATCGCCCAGACGGCTCATCAGCGAATTGATGGCATCAACGAGGCTCTTTAATTCGTAGGGTAGCCCTTCGGTATCAATCGGCGTCATGCTTGAGGGCGATCGTTTCGCAACGGCGCGTGCGGTTTTGTTTAAAGGCTGCAGTGCCTGTACGATCACAAACCAGATGGCAATCGCCAAAAACGGGATCAGGATAAACATCGGCTGCACGATGTTCATCGCTGAAGAGACTGCCAAGCGATCGCGCACGTCCATGGGCTGCGCGACCTGAACGATCTTGGTGCCGACCGTGGCGGTGAACTGACGCCATTGGGTGCCGGACTCGTCCTTGATGTCGCTAAAGCCTACGCTTTCAGCTAAAGGCAACGCATCGGTACGACGCGACAGGTAAACACGGTTGGTGGAGGCATCGTAGATCTGCACCAAAAAACGCATCTCTGGGGACTGTCCCACGAGGATTGTGTGTTTGATGTCGTTGTCGCCGCGCTCGATCAGTTCAAGTGCGGTATGCCGGAGTTGCTCGTCGAAGAGACCTGAGAGCTCGGAGCGGGTGGAGTGATAAGTGGCCCAAGAGGCCACAAGTCCGGCGACGATAAGAGCCGAAACGAGCGTAAGCACGATTCGGCTACGGATGCTGGCGGCCATGCGATGCTAGGTCTCGAGCAGGTAGCCCACACCGCGAACGGTCTTGATGGCGCTGTCCGAGAGCTTCTTGCGCAGGTGGTGGATGTGCACTTCGATCGTGTTGGAGCCCACCGCCGAATCCCAGTCATAGAGTTTTTCTTCGAGTTGCCCGCGCGAGAGCACGACGCCTGCGCGATCGGCCAGAGCGACCAGAAGAGCATATTCCTTGGAGGAGAGCAGCACAGGTTCGCCGTTGTAGAACACTTCGCGGGTTTCAGGCTTGATAAGAAGCTTGCCGCGCTCAATTGTGGGCTCGCTGCGGCCTGCGGAACGGCGCAGCAGCGCGCGGATACGCGCGGAGAGCTCGTCAAGATCAAACGGCTTGATCAGGTAGTCGTCGGCGCCGGCGTCCAACCCTTTGACACGGTCGGACACGGTATCGCGGGCCGTCGTCACGAGCACCGGCGTGTGAATGCGGCGCGAGCGCACTTCTTGCAGTACGCTGATGCCGTCTTTGCCGGGCAGACCCAGATCCAGAATGACAAGGGAAAACGGAGTGGTACGCAGAGCGATCAGAGCGGAATTGCCGTCCTGCACCCAGTCGACGGCATAGCCTTCGGCTTTGAGCCCGTCGACGACGCCTTCGCCGATCATTTGATCGTCTTCAACCAGAAGAATTCGCATCGTTGGTTACTTTCGTGTCATGCGCGATACGGATGTGATTTTTGCGGACACAAAAACACCCCGCATCGGCGGTAAAAAAGAAGTTGCCAAATCATAACGCGAAAGCGGTCTGCTTCGCCTGTCGAACTTTGTCTGATGCAGTCTAAACGTTCCATGTGGAACATCTCTGTACAGACGTGGAAATCATTTGGGAAATCCACGGGAAAACGCTTGAATGATGGACAGATCAAAGAACCATGAAATCGAAGAAAAAGCGCTTGTAATAAAATCGAAAAATTAGCGCCACAAAATACGACATTCCGTTCGTATTTCATTAGCCATGATGGAGAAAAAAGTGACTGAAAGCGACGCAGAAAAAGTTCAACAACAAGCGGTGCAGCCGGAGGTTCCGACTCCTGACCAAAAGCAAGAATCGACGACGGCAGCCCCTAAGGCAAATCCGGTCAAGCGCAGCCGTAAGACGGTAATAAAAAAGGCGACCGCCCCGGCTAAAAAAACGACCAAGGTTGCCAAGGAAGAAAAAGCGCCGGTGGCGGTCGACCTTGACAGCCCGTCGCTCTACACCAACCGTGAAATCAGCTGGATCGAATTTGACCGTAAGGTTCTGGAAACGGCTGAAGACCGAAAAGTGCCGCTGCTTGACCGTGTCAAGTTCCTGGCGATCTTCTTTAACAACCTCGATGAGTTTTACATGGTGCGCGTCATGAACCTGCAGCGTCAGGCGCGCAGCAACGTGTTGCCGACGGGCCCCGACAAGATGCCGCCCGCCAAGCAGCTTATCGAGATTCGACGCCGTGTGGGTGAGTTGCTCGACGAAGCCGAGGAGCTGTGGCTCAAAGAGCTCAAGCCCGCGCTTGAAAAGAAGGACGTGCACTTCATCACCTATGACGAACTCACCGGTGTGCGCCGTCAGATGGTCGACAAGTATTTTGAAACCGAAATCTTGCCCGTTTTGACTCCGCAGGGTGTGGATGCCGGACGCCCCTTCCCGATGATTTCGAGCCGCAGCATCAATTTCGTGATAGAGCTGCGCAGCACCGACCCGAGCGACGAGAAATCCTACTTCGCGCGTCTCAAGAATCCGAACAACGTGCCGCGTTTCCTCTTTGTGCCCAAGGATTTGACGGGCGAAGAGACAGTTGACTTTGCTTCGGGTGACGGCGACATCCTTATGATGGAAGATCTGGTCGCCAATCGCATGGGGATGTTGTTCCCGGGCTATAAGGTGAAGAACTACGGCATGTTCCGCGTCACGCGCAACACCGACGGTGAGATTGAGGAAGACGAGGCCGACGATCTGTTGGCTGCCGTGCGCGACTATGTCGAGCAGCGCCGTTTCGGCTCTATCGTGCGTGTGGAATTGGCGCGCGGCATGCCACTTGCCCTTCAGGATTTCCTGATCAGCCATTTGGACGTGCACCCGTCTCAGGTGGTGCGCCTGAAGATGCCGCTGGCGTTCAATGATTTCATGCGCCTGATGAAGATTGACAAGCCGGCGTTGAAGTACCCGCCTTTCCGTGCCAATACGCCCAAGCCTTTCGATCCGGAAGAGGATCTTTTTGCTGAAATTCGCGAACGCGATCTGATGGTGTTTCACCCCTACGACAGCTTCGGCTGCGTGTTGCGCTTCCTGCGTCAGGCGGCGGTGGATCCGGACGTTGTGGCCATCAAGCAGACGCTTTATCGCTGCGGCAGCGATTCGCCCGTCGTGCGTGCGTTGTTGGAAGCTCGCCGCCGCGGCAAGCAGGTGACGGCCGTGGTCGAACTCAAAGCTCGCTTTGACGAAGAGCAGAACATCAACTGGGCAGAAGAGCTTGAACGCGCCGGTGTTAACGTTGTCTACGGTTTTGCCGGGTTGAAGATTCATGCCAAGCTCTGCTTGGTTGTGCGCCGTGAGCCCAAGGGCATGCGTCGCTATGCGCATATCGGTACGGGCAACTACAACGCGTCTTCGGCAAAGATCTACACCGATCTGGGACTCTTTACCGCACGAGACGACATCTGCAGCGATGTGCAGGATCTCTTTAACGTGATGACCGGTTTCGGAGTGATCGACAACTACCGCCGCATTTTCGTTTCGCCCAATCACCTGCGCGCCAACATCACGCGTCTGATCCGGGAAGAAGCGGAAATTCACCGGGCCAAGGGCGGCGGCCGCATCATCATGAAGTGCAACCAACTCGTGGACCAGGGCATCGTGCGCGAGCTCTACGAAGCCAGTCGCGCCGGTGTCAAGATCGAATGTGTGGTGCGCGGCATCTGCTCGCTGCGCCCCGGCATTAAGAACGTGTCCGAAACGATTAGCGTGCACTCGATTGTGGGCGAATTGCTCGAACACGCCCGTATCTACTACTTCGAGCACGGCGGCGAACCCGTGATGTACGTGGGCAGTGCCGACATGATGACGCGCAACCTGAATGGTCGCATCGAAGTGCTCACGCCGGTACTCGACAAAAAGCTCATGGATAATATCCTCAAGCAGATCGTCAATCCGCAGCTTGCCGACAACACGCATGCGTGGGAGCTCCTGAGTGACGGCAGCTACAAGAAGATCAAGCGCGAAGCGGGGGTTGCAGCGATGGATTCGCAAAGCCACATCAAGCGCGTGCTTAATCTCCTGAAGCGGTAAGCCGACGCTGAAAGCGCCAAAAGAAACTCCCCGACGGAAATTTCGCCGGGGAGCTTTTTTTAAGGTGGGCCCGTCGGAGACGGACCAGAGGCAGCCGATTAACGGTCGTGACCGCGTTCGGCGTTGGAGTACTTCTTGTTGGTCTGTCCCTTGACCGGAACGGTGTCAAATGCGCAGATGCGCTTGCCGCTCGTGTAGGTATACAGATACGTATCCCAGACGGCGCCGGCCATCATGTACTTGGTCAGATCCTTCTGCGAGAAGCTGATCACCAGATCGGTCTTACCGTCGCCGTTGACGTCTTTCTTTTCAAAAGCCTTCGGCTTGGCCAGATTGCTCATGACAACGGCGGCAACTGTGGAGGCGCGGCTTGGGCCGGCAAAGGTCTTGTCTTTGTCGATGGTCGTGGCATCCAGCAAAGTGTCCGACAGCAGCGCAATCTTGACGTTGGCGTCGCTCTTGGGATCCAATTCCTTGGCAAGGACGACAATCTTGTGCGGTGCAATCGAAGCAAGGTTGCGATCGACGGCACCCTGAGCTTCCTGCATCTTTTGCACGTTGAAGTTGTGCAGGATGTCAAGCGCTTTTTGTTTGGAAACCTTCATGGCCGCCTTGGCTTGGGCATGAACGGCAGCGCGATCGCCCATCCAGCCGTCTTCGAGCGTCTTGATCATGTCCCGCGTGGGCATCTGATCGCCCCACTGATACTCAAGCACGTTGGCGTGATTGATAAACGGAGTGGATGCGAATTCGGCGTGGTAGCTAAAACGCTTGTCCTGAGCGTTGAACTGCTCGGCGGTGGCTTCCTGCCAGGTCATGAAATTGGCGTTGGCAGCCGGTTTGGCCAACGGATATCCCGGAACGTAAGGCGTTTCGCACGGACGAGCGTAGGCGCGGAAGGCCGTGATGAATTCGGGATCCGGATCCAATTCGAAGACGACCGATTCGTGAGAAGTCGGGCGGCATGTGCCGAAGCCGTTATGGTGGTACCAACCCGGATCGTCGCCGATGGTCGGTTCGTGCAGACGCAAAATGGACTTGACGTCGTCAACGCTGAATTTGCGATCAGGTGTGACGCTGTACGGGAACTGTTCCGGATCGGTGATCTTCTTGCCGGTGATGTAGTTCCAGGCAAGCTCGTTGCGACTGCGATTGTATTCGGCAGCGCGTCTTTCCGGTGGCTGAACGGCCAGACGGTAGTTGAAGTCGTTGTAGACGCCTGCCTTGGCGGGCTTGTAGCGGCCGTTTTGGATCGAACGCTCAATCAGTCCGGGAGCGACGATGACGTTTTTCGTGTCGGTGGCGTCCACTTTGCCGATCATGAAGTTGTTCGGGATGTAGACGATTTCATTGTCCTGAACGCGGCGCGCCACCCAGGTGTTGCCCTTGTGAATGGCGATCTGCCAGGCTTCGTTTTTGTCTGCCACCGTGTAGGTGCGGCCTTCGGAGAAGTAGCCGTATTCGCCGAGCAGTTTGATGGCGATGTCGATGGCTTCCTTAGCGGTGTGAGCGCGTTCGGCCATCAGACGGCGGATGCCGTAGCCGATGCCGCCGTCCTTAAGTTTCTGATCGTTGTCGTAGATGCCGGTGCAGGCGTTGGAGACGATGACGACGCCGGCGTCATTGACAAAGCCGTCGGAGAAGGAGGAGCCGTTGGGGTCGAGCGTCTGAGACCAGTAAAAGCCCAGCGTCTCGGGAACCTGAGGAATCTTGGCGGCCGTGGGTTCGTACGTGATCATTTCGCCGGCTTTGTGCTTGGCCGGCGGTACATAGTACTGAGGATTGAAGATGCGTCCGCCGTTGTCTTCGTTGTGGCCGACGATGATATGGCCCGTTGCGGAAACGGACTTGCCGACGATCACGGTGGAGCAAGCAAAGGCGTTGACGGAAATGGCTGCGACTGCGGCCGAGATGGCGCAGGCGATAAGCGATTTGCGGAAGGTCATTTCTGAGTTCTCTCTCATTTGGAAATGAAAGTCGCCGCGTCGACCGGCGCGGCGCACGAGAAAATTATTCGCCCGAACTTGATAAAACATGAGGAAAACTTCGTAAGGGATTTCGTTTATAAAATGATGAAATATTCACAATACGGAATGTTTAGAGTTTGAGAAAACAGTGACAAAGCGTTCCAATTTCGTCAATGGCAATAACTCGGCTTTTTATAATTAAACGAACAATCTTTCTTTGAATCCGAGGCCGCTATGCCCGATAACCTGCCGCAGCAAGTCGATGTTCAACTGCCGCCGGAGACCTCTTCCGTGGTGGTTGCCAAGGTGGTCTACGGCCTGCACGCTCTGTCGATCATCATCGGAGTTGTGACGGGCGGCTCGATTCTGGGCGCCTTTCTTTTTGGCTGGCCTTCGATCGTGGCGGTCATTCTCAACTACGTGATGCGTTCGGACGCAAAGGGAACCTACGTGGAAAGCCACTTCTCCTGGCAGATTCGCACGTTCTGGTACGCCTTTGGTTTTGCCTGTCTGGTGGGGTTCGTCGGGTTCATTCTTTCCTTCATCTACGTGGGCCTGGCCATCTGGTTCATCGGCTTTTTCATCATGAGCATCTGGGTGGGCTATCGCATCATTCGCGGTGCAATCCGTTTGTGGAACGCCAAGCCGATTTGATCGTCTGCGGATTAGTCCGACGGATTAATCCACTTGTTCGACTCTAAGGGTAAGCCCCGAAAAAATCCGCGCTCAAAATTTAAACTCTTGTGCGCAAAATGCGTGCGTCTTTCTACGCGCGCGCACCTGTGAGCAGTCTTTTGCGCGCACGAAAAATCCCTTGTTTGACCGAACCGGCACGCCAATAGCGTGTTGGACATTGGCATTTGTACTCGGCAAACAGCAGGATATTTTTTGAACCTTAGGAGAATTCAATCGTGAAGATGACGATGAAGGCGGCTGCTGCCGCCGTGATGGCAGTCTGCGCCGCCTCCGCCGCTCATGCAGCCGGCTTTATGCTGACCGAACAGTCCGCCGGTGCTCTGGGCCGCGCTTACGCCGGTGTGGGTGTTGACGGTACCGATCTTTCCGGCGTTTACTACAACCCCGCCACCATGACTCTGCATCCGGGCACCCAGATTCAGGCTGGTTTTGTGGCTGTTGGTCTGGACTTGGCGTTTGAGGGACACGATGGTACCCCCGAGCAAAACCCTGTGAGTGAAAACGGTCAGTACAACACGCAAGCCATTCCGCACGGTTACATTTCGCACCAACTCAACGACAGCATGTGGATTGGCCTTGCCATGACTGTGCCGTTTGGTATGGGTACGGAATACGATGATAACTGGACATGGGCCAATCGCGGTATTTCCGCGGAGGTGCTGACATTTGACTTCAACCCCAATGTAGCTTGGAAGGTTTCTGACAAGCTCAGCATTGGTGCTGGTATGTCGATTCAGTATGCCGCCGCGGACTTAAAGAAGAGAAAAGATATCTCAGGTGCGTCACTGGGTTTGCCTGGGATGGCTTCTGTGGATGGTGAAATTGATGCTGATAGTTGGGCTTGGGGTTTTAACGTTGGTTTGATGTGGTCGCCCCTGGAAAATCTTCGCTTTGGCTTGTCGTATCGTTCCAAGATCAATCATCACGCAGATGGAGATATGGACATAACCAATCCCAAATTAAACGGGGAATCTGAAATTTCTGGCCTTGGCTCTGTTAGCGATATTCTGAACAACCAGTTTCCAGGACTGTTGGGATCACACAGCGCCTCAGCATCGCTTTCGACTCCTGCCTGGGTGATGGCTACTGCTGCATGGGACGTAAATAGTCTTCTTAGCTTGTACGCTACTTTCCGCTGGACGGATTGGTCGAGTTTTAAAGAACTGACTATTGATGCTGGCTCATATGGACCGTTGCCACTGGGGGACACTATCAAAAACGAATGGCAAGACACCTATCTTGTTTCTGTCGGCGCTGATTTCCGCTTCACTGACTGGTGGACCTTCCGCGCTGGTGTTGGCTACGAAACCTCCCCGGTGGATAATCCGCGCTACCGCACCGCCATTATTCCTGACGCAGACCGTTGGTGGTTTGCTATTGGTTCTTCCTTCCAGGCAACCGACAATATGCAGATTGATGTATCTGCTGCCATGTTGCACGGTGTAGGTGAAGGCAGTTTGTATGACGGCGAAGGTGCCGATTCTCAAAAGATTGGTCGATTCGAGAACCTCGACGCTTACCTCTTCGGCGTTCAGCTGGTCTACAAGTTCTAATCTCGCTTAATGTTGCCCTTTTGAGGCAGACGGGAGAGACAGCCCCGGACGGGGATCGAGCAATCGGTCAACGTGCGGGGCTTTGTTTTTGGCGGATTTTTTCGTCTTGGCGGATAATGCGCGTGCTGTGACTTCGGAAATTCTGCGATGAACGTCTTTTTTCACCATCTCTCGCTGTGCGCACCATTGTTTCTGATGGTGTTTTTGGGCTGGGCGCTTGTGAAAATCGGGATGTTCAGCCACAGCGTAACGAAGGCACTTTCGCAGTTTGTTTTCAAGCTCCTGATGCCGGTGATGCTCTTTCACTTGATGAGCGACGGTTCCAACCGCCCGCCGGTGGATTGGAAGGTACTGATCGCCTTCTTCGGGTCCTGCGTGGTGGTATACATCATCGGCAACTTTCTGGGCGGTAAGCTTTTTAAGCAGGATTCCACGGGACGTGTCATCACGGGCATGGGCGGTATCTTCGGCAACAACGTGCAGCTCGGTGTGCCCATTGTGCAGACAAGTCTCGGTACGGCCGCGATGCCGACGATCTCTTTGTTGATTATCTTCAATGTCCTGTTGCTGTGGACGAGTGCCACGGCTTGCGTGGAGTTCGGACGCACGGGCGGCAAGATTGACTGGAAGAAGTTTCTGATTGCTCTCAAGAACATCTTCAAAAATCCCATCGTATTGGGCATCCTGATCGGCACGGGTTGGAGTCTTACGGGACTGCAGTTGCCCGAAGTGATTGACAAGAGCGCAGCATTGGTGGCCACTGCTACCACGCCTTGTGCATTGATTGTGGTGGGGATGGGCTTGGCCGAACACAGCTTCACGGCCGCTTTGCCGAAAGCAAGCGTCATTACGGCACTCAAACTCGGGATTCAACCGTTTTTGGTGTGGGTGTTCTGCGTGCTGCTGGGGCTTGATTCGGTACAAACCAACGCCGCAACGGTTCTGGCGTGTCTGCCCGTGGCCATCAACCTCTACATCATGGCCACACAGTTTGAGAGTGAAGAAGGAGCGGCGAGCAACGCCATCTTTGTTTCGACATTTATTTCTGCGCTCACCGTCCCGCTGACGTTGACGCTGCTTGGAGTGGGTTACTGATATGGCGCTTGGCGCAACGGTTTGCAAAGCTTTTATTGACGTTAGCGACATCGATCGCGGTTACTACGAAAGCCGCTCGATTACGATCGCACAGCATCCGTCGGAAACGCCGGCTCGCATGATGGTGCGGTTGCTTGCTTGGGTGCTTTTTGCCGGAGACAAGACGGAATTTGGTCGAGGTCTTTCCACGGAAGGAGAACCCGCGGTCTATGAGACCAACGACGCGGGTGACATTGCCCGTTGGATCGAAGTTGGGTGCCCGGATATCAAAACGCTGCGCAAGGCCGCCGGCAAAAGCGAGGACGTGGTGGTGCTTGCCTACGATGAAGCGAGAATTGAACCTTGGTGGCAATCCCGCAAGGGTGATATGTCCAAAATCGACAAGCTCTCTGTGCGTTGGATCGCGGATACGGACTTGGAAAAGCTGGCCGATATGGCCGGCCGCAACATGAAATTTGCCGCAACGGTTCAGGACGGCGTGGTGTGGCTTGCCGACGACTCCCACAACATCGAAATCGAAGTCAAGACGCTCATGCGTCGCGGAGAGCCGGTGTTTTGAGTTTCGATTGCTGCCGTCATCAAGAAACCCCGACAGGATAAGTTCCCGCCGGGGTTTGCATTTTTAGGGTGCCTTGCGATCAGGCGTTGCGCAGGCTGTCGGCCATCTGCCAGAAGACGGCTTCAAGCTCGGAGCGCAGTGTTTCATCCGAAACGCTTTCGGCAAGCGCCTGCTGCATACAGCCGAACCACAGGTCGCGAAGTTCCGCCGTAATCTGGATGCGTTGGTGGTTTTCACGCAGACACGGCAGACCGTGCTTCTGAGCGTACAGCACGGGGCCGCCGAACCATCCCGTCAGGTACTCGAGCATGCGTGCACGGTAATGCGCCATGCCGTTGACGTACCGGCTGCTTAATGCAGCGTAGGCCGGGTTCGAGCGAAGGATTTCAAGATACTTGTCGACGAGGGCAGTTAGACCTGCCTCTCCGCCAAGTCGTTCATACAACGTCGTTTGCGACATAAAGCCTAAGAAGAATTGTGTCGAAAGGGCGTTTGGTAAAAGTTGCCTTAGCGCAGAAACACGCCCCAGGTGCCGATGAGCATCACGGGCCAGGCCACGACGGGAGAAAAAAGAACGCGCAGAATGCGGTTTTCAGGCACGAAACCGAAACCGTGCACCCAAGCTGCGCTCATCCCCATCAAAAGCACGACCAAAAAGCCGTGCGGCACACTGGCGGAGTCTTCCGCCACCAGGCGCGGATAGAGAATGATCACGGCGGCGACCGCAACGGCCGCCAGAAGACTGACGGCGCGTGCGAGCCCCCGCAGCACCTTATTCATCGGCAGCTTCCCGGTTGTCAAGCGTCGTGGAAACAACCACGGACAAAAGGATTGCTAAGCCAAGACCGGTGAGCCAGTAAAAGTAAATCATGTGTTTCTCCGTTGAGGTCGGCGTCGCTCGGACACCGACCTACATCAGGTTTTGCCTTAGTAAAGGTCGTGATCGTTCTTGCGGATGTACTCGGCGTTGAGTTTGCCCGACATCGTGCGGTAGGCCCAGCCCGTGTAGATCAAGACGAGCGGCAGCAGCAGAAGCGTCACGAAGAGCATCACTTCAAGCGTGAGCTGCGAACTCGTGCAGTCCCAGATTGTGAGGCTCGAGCGCGGATCGCTTGAGCTCGGCATGATGAACGGGAACATGGAGAGCAGCGGCGTGAGGATGATGCCCAGGAGCATCACGCTCGAGCACACGATGGCCATGCCGCCCTTCATTTGTTTGGCAAAGAACACGCCGCCGAAGGCGCCGAGAACAGCCAGAACCGGAACAAGCCACAGCACCGGATAGTTGCTGAAGTTGGTAAACCAGGCGCCTGCGGCGATGTCAACCGTCTTCAGAAGCGGGTTGGAGGGACCGGCAGGATCAAGACCGGCGCTCACGACCATGCCATCAATGCCGAAGTACGTCCAGATGCCGCCGAGGATAAAGAGCGCAGCGGTGGCCACACCCGAAATCGTCGAGATGCTCATGGCGCGGCGCTGCAGATCGCCGTCGGTGCGCAACACCAGATAGTTGGCGCCGTGGAAGACGATCATCAGCAACGAGACGACACCGCACAGCAGTCCGAACGGATTGAGCAGACCGAAGAAGCTGCCCGTGTAGAACGGACGCAACGATTCATCGAAGTGAAACGGCACGCCTTGCAACAGGTTGCCGAAAGCCACGCCGAAGATGATCGGGGGCACGGCCGAACCTACAAAGAGAGCCCAGTCCCATGTGTTGCGCCAGCGCGTACCGGCCATCTTGCCGCGGAAGTCAAAGCCCACGGGACGCAGGATTAGTGCGAGAAGCACGATGAGCATGGCCCAGTAAAAGCCCGAGAAGGCAGCGCCGTACAGAAGCGGCCAAGCTGCGAAGATGGCGCCGCCGCCCGTGAGCAGCCACACCTGGTTGCCGTCCCAGTGCGGGGCGACGGAGTTGATCATGCAGCGGCGGTCGGTGTCGTTCTTGCCAAGGAAGGGCAGCAGCGAACCCACGCCCATGTCCTGGCCGTCCATAATGGCAAAGCCTACGAGCAGCACACCGATAAAGAGCCACCAGATCAGACGCAAAATTTCATAATCGATCATTTTCAGAATCTCCTATGTCCGTCCATCAGGCCTTGCGCTCAAAGAAGTAGCGGCCGGTGCCCAGCGAGCTCGGACCGAGCTTGGCGTAACGGACCATGAGCCAGTACTCCACAATCAAGAGAGCCGTGTAAAGAATGGCAAAGCCGGCAAGCGAACCGATCAGGTCGCCTGTCGAGAGGCTCGATACAGATAGATCCACCGGCAGAATCTCATAGATTGTCCAGGGCTGACGGCCGTATTCGGCTACGAACCAGCCGGCTTCGCAGGCAATCCAGGGAAGCGGCAGGGCAAGCAAGCACAGCCACAGCGTCTTGGTCTTCTGGGCGATGGTGCCTTTGATGCTGTAGTAGGCGGCCAGACCGAAGATGAAGATAGCGGCCAGACCGCAACCCACCATCAGGCGGAACATCCAGTACATGGGCGTGACGGCAGGCACCGTAGACAGAGCCGCTTCGCGGATCTGCTGCGGGGTGGCCTGCGTAACGTCGTTGACGTACTTCTTGAGCAACAGGCCGTAGCCGAGGTCGCCCTTGACTTCATTGAACTGCTGGATCAGGGTGCGATTTTCCTTGTCTTTGCGCAACGCTTCCAGAAGCGAGACGGCACGCTGACCGTTGATGATGCGCGCTTCGTTTTCTTCCACGAGCGGATTGATACCCTTGATCTCCTGAGAGAGCGAACGGGTGCCCATCAGGCCGAAGAGCCAGGGAATGTCAACGCTCACGGTGTTCTTGCGGGCTTCTTCATCGGGGATGGCAAAAAGCGAAAGCGGAGCCGGCGCTTCATGCGTTTCCCACATGGCTTCCATGGCGGCAACCTTGGCGGGCTGATCCTGCGTGACGCGGTAGGCCGATTCGTCGCCCATGTGAAGGGTGAGAATCGTGGCAACGAGGCCGAAGACGGCGCCCAGACGCAGGCTACGCTTGGCAAAGCCGATGTCGCGCCCCTTGATGAGGTACCAAGCGGAGATGGCAACCACAAACATGGCACCGGTCATGTAACCGGCGTTGATCGTGTGCATGAACTTGGCCTGTGCCCAGGGGCTTGTGGCAACTTCCCAGAAGTTCGTCATTTCCATGCGCATCGTTTCGAAGTTGAACTCGGCGCCGGTCGGGTACATCATCCAGGCGTTGGCAATCAGAATCCATAGTGCCGAAAGGTTGGAGCCCAGGGCCATGAGGAAGGTAACGGCGAGGTGGCCGCCCTTGGAGAGGCGCTTCCAGCCAAAGAAGAACAGACCGATGAAGGTCGATTCCAGGAAGAAGGCCATCAGACCTTCAATCGCAAGCGGGGCGCCGAAGATGTCGCCAACGTAGTGCGAGTAATAAGCCCAGTTCGTGCCGAACTGAAACTCCATGGTGATGCCGGTCGCAACGCCCAGCGCGAAGTTGATGCCAAAGAGTTTGCCCCAGAAGCGGGTCATGTCTTTGTAGACTTCGCGGCCCGTCACGACGTAGCACGTCTCCATGATCACCAGCATGAACGACAAGCCGAGCGTAAGCGGCACGAACAAGAAGTGATACATGGCCGTCAGCGCAAACTGCAGACGGGACAGATCAACAAGTTCAGAAGAAAACATAGAAAACGGCTCCGAGTTTCCCGTGTTCTGCGCCATAGCATGGACGCGGCGCACAGGTTCAAGAGAAGGATTTTGGGGTGAAGAAATTGTCAGTTGTCGACATCGGCAGTTCGATCCGCGCGCATCAGAATGCCGGAAGCGACATTCTCAGGAGTCTGTTCGATACGTTTATCCGGCCCGAAAAAGAAGTACCAAAGCCCGAAAATGAAGGCGAGCTTGCAGCACAAAACCACGCCGATCTCAAAAAGAAGGCGCGGACGGGATTTGCCGGAAGTAGTCGCTTTGCGCATAGCGGGCAGAAACCTTTTTGCGGGAAAATAAAAACTGTTGTTTGACGCCGTTAACGGACAACCTTACAGCGAAGATCATATAGAGACAGACTGCAAAAAAGGTTCACAAACGCTTGCAAAAAAACAGAAATCGCGGAAAATGGGAGCCATGACTGCCAAATTTGGCAGTTTCTGTCTTTTCGTTACTTTCGTGGTGCAGGAAAATGCCGGTTGCAGCAGAAATCGCCTCAATGCTTGACGCTTTGGATGCGCCGGCAATGCTTATTCGGCCCGACGATATGACGGTGGCTGCCGTCAACGGGGCATTTGCACAGGCCTACGGACGTTTTCGCTTCGAAGGCAAAAAGTGTTGGGAAGCGTTGCATCGTGCGTGTCCTTGTCCGAAGTCCGGTTTGCCGTGTCCGTTGGCGCAAGCCGACAAAGGGGGCGTGAGCTGTGTCGAGCAGACGCTTTTTAGCAGCGCGCGTGTTACAGAACTGGCGGTGACGATGCGGCCGGTGCGTTCAGCCGACGGCAAGACGCTTTATTGGTTGGAAACGCTCAAATCCAAGTCAGATGATGCCGAGCCGTTTCGACGCGGTACGGTGGGAGTAAGCCGCGCGCATTCCGAGGTGATGCATTCGCTTGAAAGACTTGCTGCGCAAGACGTGCCCTATTTGATTGTCGGTGAAGCCGGCGTCGGAAAAGAGCTTTACGCCCGTACCGTTCATGAAAATAGTGCCCGTGCCTCCAGGCCTTTCGTTGTGGTGGAGGGCTCGCGCCTCACCGGATCGGCCGCGCAGACAATTTTGTGCGGCACGGAAAACGCTGCGGGACTGTTGACTCGCGCCGACGGCGGCACTCTCTTTGTTGATGGTATAGAACGCGCTTCTCCTGTGGCGGTGGAAATTTTGGACGCAGTGCGCGTGAGCGGTTGCACTGCCCGACGCGACGGAAGTCGTTTGGAAGTATCGGTCCGATTGGCTGCAAGCACTTGTCGCTATCCGGAGTCGACGACGAATCACGACTTTTTGGCGGCTTTGTCGAGCCATGAAGTTGTGGTGCCGCCGTTGCGCGAACGCAAGGAGGACATTGCGCCGCTGGCTAAATTCTTCGTGGGCGGCATTGTGCCCGTGCATTCCCGTACGATCACCAACGAAGCGATCGAAGTGCTGCAACGGTACGATTGGCCTGGCAACATGAGAGAACTCAAGGATGTGCTGGTCGCAGCGGCTCAGGGGACGGAGCGTACCGTGACGAGCGCCAATTTGACATTGCCTTCTGCCCGCACCTCAGTTTTTCTTCGTGAAGACGAAGACATCGTGCCGCTGGCAGATATCAAAAGTCGATACCTCGTCTGGGCTGTTGAAACTTTTCAGGGTTCGCGAAGCGAACTGGCTGCGAAGCTGGGAGTGTCGGAGCGTACGCTCTACCGGCTGCACGCACAAAGCAAAGACACCGCAAGGAAATAGCTTGGTGCTGATACAAACGCAATGGCAAAATGCCTTGTTCGGAGACTTTGAAATCGACTTGTGATGAGTGCTGTTTACGAAAAAGAAAAGCTCGCCTACCGACTGCTTGAGGGTGAATCCGCAAAGCGGCTCGAACGACCGGGCGCAAGTTTGCGCTATTCCGTTTTGCCCTGCGCGGGCGAAAAAGTTGGCACGGTGATTTTTTTACACGGCGTGGCAAGCAATGGATCGCGCTGGGAGGAATTCATAGAAAAGACAAGTCTCAAGCAAGCCTTCGATATCTTGCGCTGTGATCTCAGAGGACATGCGGCAAGCGTATCGAGCCGTCAGGCTCGTTTGGAAGACTGGTGCGGCGACGTGGCGGCGATTTTGCGGGCCGAAGGCGTCGCCAAGGCTGTTGTTGTGGGGCACAGTTTGGGAGCCCAAGTAGCAGTGAATCTCGCGGCGAAGTATGCCGATTGCGTTTTAGGGGGTGTGCTGCTGGATCCGCTTATCAGCGAGGCGCTAACGCCTAAGGCACTGGAGATGCGAGCCAAGTTGCCTTATTTGAAAATCATGGAGCGCTTCTGCCGCTTGGGCAATGCATTGGGTTTCAGCCGACGACTGAAAAATCAGGACCTGCGCGCCATGGATGCCAAGGCGCGCGAAAAGATCGCCGCCGGCGGCAAAGAGCTTGAGGAATTTATCAAGCAGTACTCCTCGGCACGAGCCGATTTGAAGTACATCCACAGTGCCGTTTATCTGCACGATTTGGTGGAAGTGGGGCGGCCGACACCAGCACCGGAATCGATCTCCGTGCCGATGCTCGTGATCGGCGCGTCTGCTGGCACATTTACCGACGCAGACGCCATGCGTCGTTGGGTGAACAGTCTCAAAGACGGCCAGATAGCGGTTGTGAAATGTGCGCACTGGCCGCTTACCGAATGTCCTCGCGATGTGGCTTCCGTGATCGAGGGATGGGTGTTTAAGCGGTTTGCGCCGCAATTGGCAATGCAAACCACTTCGGCTTAAGGCGCTACAACCGGTGTCCATCCGGTCGGGCAAGCACGCACCTGCGGGTAGAACCCTTTTTCAGCCTCGCACCAGTAAACCGTTTTGGGAGTACTGGCGGCGGCCTGAGCGGCATTGGCGGCAGCCTCAGCACGAAGGGCGCTTCGCTCGGCACTTAACGCCGCCGAATAGCCTGTGACGTAGGAAGGCGTCACATACGGCGTGTACGGATAACGATAACGGTATGTGACATAGTCGTCGTACGGATCGTCGTATAGCGTGCTCAGTCCCCAAATGGTGGCTCCGGCAATAGCGGGGGCCCACAGCCAGCCGTAGTGGCGATGGTGATGAAAGCGAGGGCCGAAATGAGGAGGAGGCGGCGGGCGATGCCAACCCGGACCACCTCCGTGCGGAGGTCCCGGGGGACGGGCCTCAACGGCCGGAACAAAAGCCGTCGTCAAGGCCAGTGCGGCCGCTGCAGCAAAAGCAAGTGAGCGAAATGACATTTTTTGTTCCTTGTCTAAAAACATGACGAAACCATTAGAAACGCAACGACTGAAGCTACGTTCAGATACGAATAATGTAGCGCAACGGTAGGGAGCTTTTGCTTGACAGAAATGTTTTGAGACAGGTTCTTAAAGTTCTTGGCGCGGAGCAAAATCGAATCAGCAGTCAATAAAATACGCACACCCACTTTTACGAGAAAATAACAGGACATGAAACAACTGCCGCAGGAACTCAGAAAAAACCGACTCAACTGCCAGCGTCAGATCGGCATGCTGCGCCTCTTCTTTTATGTGGCGACGGCAGGCTCTTTTGCGGCGGGTGCTTCCGACATGGTGGATAACGCTGTGGCAAGTGCTTTGGGCAACTTCGGCATACTGCTCATTTTGTACCGTCTCTACGTCTTGAGTCCGCTTCTTGTGGCTCGCAGCAGCGCAGGAAAAGACCAGTGGGTCGACGGCGAGGCGCAGTGGGTTGAGGACAACTATCCATGGCTTGACACGGTGGGCAAGGCCGGTTGGGGGTTATTGGTTGTCGGCGTGGTTTTGCAAATGTTTTTGGGAATTGCTTGAAACTGTCGCAGTTTTGTGTAGAATGCCAATTCTTCGCTGACAACGGCCGGCAGACCGGCAGCGGAGAACCTGAAGAACGGGACGGGAGCACCCGGAAAAATCGTTCTTTGCCGTTGCGAAAGAAATTTCGCGTCAATTCGGCGGAAAAACTTGACAAAGTGATTTCCGATCCGCATAATCTGCCATTCGCTACGGAGGGGTGCCCGAGTGGCTAAAGGGGGCAGACTGTAAATCTGTTGGCTTACGCCTACGATGGTTCGAATCCATCCCCCTCCACCAGCGCTGACTCGTAGGAGTCAGGCAATAGTGAAATTGCAGTTGGGTAACGGCCGAATTGCAGTTGTAGCTAGGGCGGGTGTAGCTCAATGGTAGAGCAGAAGCCTTCCAAGCTTACGACGAGGGTTCGATTCCCTTCACCCGCTCCAAGTTTCCCAAGCGTGCCCGTGTGGCTCAGTGGTAGAGCACTCCCTTGGTAAGGGAGAGGTCATGCGTTCGATCCGCATCACGGGCACCAGAGATTCTTTTCTAAACATAGTTCTTGATTGGATACCCCCGGGTGCATGCCCGGCTTTTGTTCAGGAGTTAAACCATGGCAAAGGGTAAGTTTGAACGTACCAAGCCCCATGTGAACGTGGGCACCATCGGTCACGTTGACCACGGCAAGAC
>ENA-UESS01000079-UESS01000079.1-human-gut-metagenome-genome-assembly--contig:-NODE-79-length-33197-cov-32.016063_pt1 | contig 33197 bp, 36 predicted proteins | sample MGYA00243004_ERZ508005 | MGnify/ENA primary metagenome ERZ508005 (study PRJEB26167, sample SAMN06115471) | human gut metagenome | host: Homo sapiens | place: China:Guizhou | collected 2016-06-29...
ATGATTACTACTAAACACGGGACAAAAGGACATTCTTCCATCAACATCACTGCCGACTTCGGTCTCCAGACACTGCCAAACTGCGCGATCTCGAGTTCAAGCAGAAGAGCGGCGAGCTTGTTGCTGTCGAAGAGGTCGAGGCGGACGCCATGCAGGTCGCCGCTAAGCTTCGGGCATTTTGCATGTCGGCTCCGACGCGTTTTTCTGGCTTGCTTGAGGGGCGCTCGCAGCGCGAGTGTGAGGCGGTTTTGCGCAAGCTTTTCAGCGAACTTTTGATCAGCATCCACGACGGGCGCTTCTTTGACGACGATGACTTCAAACTTCATTTGGAGGAAAGCTCTTGAAAAGTACACCCTGCCTCCGTCTGATCTGACAGGTAGCGAGTGGGCTGACAAGTGCCGCGTGGTGCCCGCAGGTACATCTCCCGAACCCGGTCCGTGGCGCACAAGTCGCACGCCTTATCTCAAAGAGCCTGTCGACGCGGCGACCGATCGGCAGACCGAGATCGTGGTGATGGAGTTCAGCTCCCAGCTTGGGAAGTCCGAAGCTTTGCTGAACGTGATCGGTTACTTTGCCGACCAAGAGCCGGCACCACAGCTCATGCTTCAGCCGACCGTTGAAATGGCCGAAGCTTTTTCGAAAGAGCGTATCGAGCCGATGTTTCAGGCTTCGCCCGGCTTGGTCGGGAAGCTTGAGGAAGGGAAGGACGGACGAGGAAGTGCGAAGAAGTCTTCGACCACTATCCGCATGAAGCACTACCCGGGCGGCTATCTGGCGCTTGTCGGTGCGAACTCGCCCGCAGGTCTGGCCTCGCGTCCGATTCGCGTACTGCTTTGCGACGAAGTGGACCGCTACGGGACGACAAAAGAAGGCGACCCTCTGAAGCTCGCGATTCAGCGCACGCAGAACTTTGCGAGCCGCAAGATCGTTTTGGTATCGACTCCGACGGTTAAAGGCATTTCCAAGATCGACGATTGGTTTGAGCGTTCGGACAAACGTTATTACTACGTGAAATGCCCGCATTGCGGCCACGAGCACAAGCTTGAGTGGAAGAACGTCTTGTGGGCTACTGGAGAAGACGGCAAGCCGGATCCGATGACCGCAGCAATGTACTGCCCTGAGTGCGGGGCGCAGGAGCGCGGTGCTTATAAACCGAACCCGCAGATGCTTGAAAGCGGGCGATGGATCGCAGAGAACCCGGGTGCGAAAGTGCGTGGTTACCACTGCAATGCGCTTTACTCGCCTTGGGTCAATCTTCACGACCTTGTGCACGAGTTTTTGGAGTGCTCAGAGAATCAAGACAAGCACGGCCTGATGGAATTCGTGAACTTGAAGCTCGGCGAGCCGTGGATCATGCGCGATCCGAACGCCGGTGAGTGGCAACCACTCTTTGAGCGACGCGAAACGTATCCGAAAGAGACTTTGCCGGCAGGCGTTTTGATGCTCACGGCCGGCATCGACATCCAGCACGACCGCGTCGAGTGCTCCGTCTACGGGTGGGGCATCGGATGGGAATGCTGGGGCATCCGGCACTACGTCATACCTGGACACATCCGGGACAAAGCTACGCAGACTCAGCTTGACGAAGTCTTGGGCACGGTTTGGACGCATTCGAGCGGACAAAAAATGATCATCAGCTGTGCCTTTATCGACTCTGGCGACGGTACGGTCACGAATGAGATCTACCGATACACAAAGTTGCGCGAAAGACGTCGTGTCTTTTCGATCAAAGGTCGTGCCGGCGCAGGTTTGCCGCTGACCGGAAGGCCGTCGAAGGCTGGTGTGGAGAAGGCGACGCTGTTTGTGCTGGGTGTGGACTCAGGCAAGCAAATCGTGGCAGACCGTTTAGACAACACGCAGCCGGGCCCCGGGTACGTCCACTTCGATGAGAACTCGAGTGCCGGCTTTGATGAGGTTTTTTTCAAACAGCTCACGGCTGAAGTGCTTGAGACAAAGTTCGAAAAGGGCGTCAAGCGGATGGAGTGGGTCAAGATCCGAGAGCGAAACGAGGCGCTTGACTGCTTTGTGTACGCCACGGCTGCAGCCGAAGCTTTGACGCCGAACTTTGACATTTTGAAGTCGTACTACGAGAGGGCGTCGCAACCGGCGTCGGTTGCTGCACCTCAAAGACGCCGAGGCACACTTTCTCGAGGCGTGTCAATCTAGATTGGATTAGGTGATACACGATGGAAAAAGATAACGATCTTCCGTTGACAGCACGAGTAGCGCACTGGGCTTTAGTGCTTCTTCTTGTTGGATTCGTAGCACATTGCTATATCGACTGGTTTGGTGACTTATGGCTTGGATAACGATTGACGAGGCTCGCGAAAACCTCAAGATGTGGCTCGCTGCCGAAAAAGAGATTTGCGCCGGTGGCCAGTCCTACACCATTGGCTCGCGCTCAGTTTCGCGCGTCAATCTCGCCGAGATCGCAGAGCGCATCACGTACTGGCGTGGCGTTGTAGCCAATCTTGAAAACGGAAACAATTCACGGAGACGCGTATGGCGCGCAGTACCAAGAGACCTGTAAAGGCAAAAAAATCGGACAAAAACAAGCAGCCTGCTGGAAATGAGATTCAGCAGGCTTTTTTGCATCTGCAGAAGGCAGTACTGAATTCCGGCTATTCACAGGGTGGAGCCAGTTACGCAAAGAAGTCCGTCATCGGATGGCTTTCAGGACTTGGCGATGCCGACGACGACATCGTGGAGAACATCGAAACTCTGCGCAGTCGGTCCCGCTCGCTTTACATGACTTCGCCGCTTGCGACCGGCGCTTTAAAAACCGTGCGCACGAATGTCGTGGGCAGTGGCTTGGCCTTGAATGCCCGCATCGATGCTCGCTTTCTCGGCCTTTCGGATGAGGAAGCACAGGAGTGGGAAGCGAACACTGAGCGTGAATGGCGTTTGTGGGCCGAGACAACGGCGTGCGATGCCGAGCGCCGGCAGAACTTTTATCAGCTCCAAAGCTTGGTCTGCCTGTCGGCGCTGATGAATGGGGACGCCTTTATTGTCTTGCCGCTTACGCCACGTGCCGGCATTCCTTACGACTTGCGTGTGGGAATTATTGAGGCCGATCGAGTTTGCGACCCGATGGGCAAAGACCCGAAGAAAAATATCCTCGGCGGCATCGAGGTCGGGCCTTACGGTGATATGCGGGCGGTCTACGTGGCCAACCGCAACCCTTATGCGACACCTCGCGCACCAGAAACCTACGTCACGAAGTGGACGCGCATCCCAGCCTTTGGCGAAAAGACAGGACGCCGCAACATCCTGCACGTGATGACGGACGTTGAGCGCCCGGCCCAGCGCCGAGGCGTGCCGTTCCTTGCGCCTGTGATCGAAGAACTCAAGCAGCTGAAGCGATACACGGATGCCGAGCTGATGGGCGCTGTGGTCAGTTCCTTCTTCACTGTTTTTGTCAAGACGAAGACGCCTGACGAGGGGCCGCTTGGTGGTCTTGGCCAAATGCTGCCGGATCAAATGCGAGTCGATCCGGATCCGAAAGCTTATGAGCTTGGTAATGGCGCAATCGTCGCGCTTGACCCTGACGAGGATGTGACCTTTGCCGACCCGAAGCGACCGAACTCCTCCTTCGAGGCATACGTCACAAGTCTGTCGAAGTACATCGGGGCGGCTCTTGAGCTTCCCTACGAGCTGCTTTTAAAGACCTTCAACTCCAGCTACTCGGCAAGTCGAGCCGCACTACTTGAGGCATGGAAAACCTTCCGCATGCGCCGCGACTGGCTGGTGAGTTCTTTCTGCCAGCCGGTTTACGAAGAGTGGCTTGCAGAAGCAGTGCGCAAGGGCCGAGTGGAAGCTCCGGGCTTTTTCAGTGACCCGGCTATTCGTGCGGCTTGGAGCGGCGCGGAGTGGGCCGGTGATGCACAGGGACAGCTTGATCCGCTCAAGGAAGTGCAGGCCGCTAAGGAACGTGTGGCGGCTGGCTTGTCCACCTTGACACGCGAGGCGGCGGAAATGACCGGCATGCGGTTTGACCGCATCGTGGAGACTCGACGACGTGAAGAGGCTTTGTTGAGAGAGGCCGGTTTGAAAACCGGCGCTGAAGCACCTGCGCCGGAAGTAGCTCCGGCAGAAGGTGAAGAGGAAGGAAACAATGGATCCAGTTAAGAAATTTTGGAATGTGTCGCGTTCTGCGACGGGCCGATACCTGATCGATCTGTTCGGCTATGTCGGTGGCTCAAAAGACGGCTGGCTGGTAGAGGGATTCAATGAGAATGAGTTCCTTGATGAGTTTCGACAAATTCCGGTTGATGCACCGATCGACTTGACGATCAACTCCACTGGTGGCTTGGTCTACACGGCCTTGTCGATCTACTCGATCTTGTCGGCGCATCCGGCTCCGATCACCATTCGTGTCAACGGCGTGGCGATGTCGGCGGCCACGATCATTACGTCTTTGCCCAATGCTCATGTAGTGATGCCGCTCGGTTCGATCATGATGATTCATCGCGTGTCGTCCGGAGCTGTCGGCAATGCCGATGAGATCAAGAAAGAAGCAGAGATCACGCAAAAGATCGAAGACCAGCTAATCGACATTTATGCCAAGAAAACAGGGCGCGACGAAAAAGAAATCCGCAAGGCGGTTGAAGCCGAGACATGGCTCACGGCTCAAGAGGCTGTGGAGTTTGGCCTGGCCGATGAAGTGGATGAGGCGGTTACTGTCACGAACTCGCGAGAAGGCGGCGTGACGATGGTAAACGGCTTGGAAATTCTTGCGAAAGTTCCGAGCCGTTTTTTTGCGGCTGCGCCGAAGGTGCCCGCCGCGATTCAATCGAAGGAGGATCCTATGGATCTTGAAAAATTGAAGGCGGAGCACCCTGATCTGGTGCAGCAGATCCGCCAGGAAGCGATGGAAGAAGGCCGTAAAGCCGAGCGCGAACGCATTAATGCGCTTGAGGACCTTGCGATGCCGGGCTTTGCAAGCCTGCTGTCCGAGGCAAAAGCCGACTCGAGCATCACGCCTGAAGCCTTTGCCGTAAAGATGGTTAAGGCGCAGAAGGCTTTGCAGAAGAAGTCCGCTGATGATGCGGCGGATGACGCCAAGGGTCTTGAAACTGTTCTGCAAGATGGCAATCAGGGTCTTCAGGAACAGCAGGAAGTTGAAAACGAGGCCGAGATGGCCGCAGTGATCGAAGCCGGCAAGCGCGGCTTCCGCAATCGCAAGTGATTTGGAGGTAACTATGGCTCTTCAGAAACCCACTGAAACGCTGACTCGCGACAACCTTTTTTCCGCTTTGCAGCTTATGCCGGTTGTGACCGGCACATGGCAGATTCAGCCCAACCAGGGCGTTCTCAAGCGCGGCACGCTCATTAATGAAGCGGGCAAGAAGTGCGCCAAAACTGTGACGGAGGAAGGCGAACCTGATGGCGAGGGCGCAACTGAAACCGTTGATGATGTTTACTGCATCCTCGCAGACGACATCGATACTGGCACGGGTGGCGCAGTCACTGCCCCGGTGTACTTCACGGGTGACTTTAATCAGGATGCATTGATCTTTGACACGGCCAACTCGGCCAAGCCTCGCGACTTCATGGTGAGCGCTCGCAAGGTCGGCATCTTCTTCCGCACGAACATCTAACTTTTAGGAGAGATACAGATGGATATTTTTACCACTCGTCGCATGCTCCAGATGATCACGGAGGGCAATCTCTCCAACTATGCCTGGCTGCGCGACCGTTACTTTGCAAACCGCATCACTTTTAACTCCCGGATTGTCGAGTTCGACATCGTTGGTAAGGGGGATCGCAAGATCGCTCCGTTTGTTAACCCGCGAGCCGGCGGCAAGGCTGTGAACCGCCAGGGCTTCCGCACGGTTTCCTACGAGGCTCCGGAAGTTTCTCCGTTGATGATCACAACGGCAGAAGACCTTATGAATCGTATGCCGGGTGAGAATCCTTACTCGCTTCGCTCTCCGGCCGAACGTGCTGCCGAACAGCTCGGCCAGGATTTGGCTAAGCTCGACGAGATCATCACGCGACGCGAAGAAGTCATGTGCGCTGAAGCACTCTTCACCGGCAAGATCACTGTGAAGGGCGATGGCTATGACGAAGTGATCGACTACTGGAAGGAGCTGGGAGATGACAAGCCTGAGACCTCGCTCACCACGAAGTGGGACGCTTCCAGCACGACCGCCAAGCAGATCGCGAAAGATTTGCGCGATCTTCGTCTTGCCATGATCCAGTCGAGCGGTTTTACGCCGACCGAGCTGATCATGGGACAGAAGGTGTGCAACACCGTGCTTGACAAGCTTCAGGATGCGGCAATGCTTGACATGCGCCGCGTCGACATGGGCGCGATCGACCCGCAGCACCTGCCGCAGGGCGTGACCTACTGGGGCCGCCTGAAGGATAGCGGTCTTGATCTTTACAGCTACGACAATTGGTATTACGACGAAGAAACGGATGCCGAAGTGCCAATGGTGCCCGAAGACAAGGCCTTGCTTGCTTCTCCGAGTGTTCGCACGGTTGTCGCTTACGGCGCTTGTGGCCTCATCGGCTCCGACACGGTTTCCGTGGTCGAAGGCACGCGTATCCCCGATTCTTGGGTGCAGCGCACTTCTCCGGCCGGTCGCGTCGTGCAGATCAAGAGCCGCCCGCTGCCGATCATTCAGCAGGTTCTCGGCTTCCACGTCGTCAATCCTCTGACGGCTTAATCAATAAGGAGCGGTTTCCACCGCTCCTTTTTTTTGGAGTTACGCATGAAAGTACGAGCTAAGGTCAGTCTTTTGCATGACTCTCGTCGCATCACCTGCGGACGCGAGTTTGAAGTTGATGATGTAAAGGCTAAAGCGCTGATCGCAGAAGGATTGGTCGAGGCAGTTGGTCAGGAGACCAATCGTAAAGAGAAGGCTCCTGCGAAGACCGTCAAAAAGACCACTTCCAAGCGCGGTGCTAAGGCCGAGCAGGCTAAGGTCGCCGAGGAAGAAGGTGTTCCGGAAGGCGCTTTCAACTTGCCGGAAGCGGAGGACTGAGATGGGTTTCAAGGACGTAGTCAGATCGGATATTGACCGGGTCTTCTTGAACCTTCAGGAGTTCGCAGACGAACATCAAGTTCAAGGCGAAACGGTGAAGTGCGTGATCGACACGATCGAGACGCAGGAGTCCGGCTCTTCTGATCGGTACGGCGTCTTTGCAACCGACATCCGCATCCACATGGCCGAAGGCATCATCACAACGCCGGTTGAAAACGAAGAGATCAGCGTTGACGACTGGACGTTTACGGTCAAAAAGGTCAGTCGTGAGATGGGCATGCTTGTCATCGAAGCGCGCAGGTACGACCAATGAAGAAGGACTTTGAGGTCTTCCTTGGCGACGGCTCGAAGGGCATCAAGCAGGAGCTTGAAAAGGCCAGGCAGACCCTTGCGGGCGTCAAGTGGGGCTACGAAACGGCGGTTATGCGAGCGCTTAATCGCTCGGCGATTACGGGGCGCTCTGAAATCGTCAAGGCGACACGCCGAAAGTACACGGTTAAGGCAAAGCCGGTGCGTCAAGCAATTCGTCTTGAAGAAAAAGCGACCTACGAGTCACTTGAAACCATGCTCACGGTGCGGTCAACGCGCCTTGCACTGGAGCACTTCAAGTTCACGCCGAAGAGTGACACGACAGGCGGCGCTCGCAAGCCTGTCAAGGTCGCTGTGAAGCGAGGTGTAGCACCGAAGCCGATTAAGAACGCCTTTGTCTACAAAGGTCGCATCTTGCAACGCACGGGTACGACATCGACGCCGTTGATCGATATGACCGGTCCGTCGGCGCCTTCGATGGTCGGCAATGCCTCCGTGACGTCGGAGATCGAGACTGCCATGAGGGCGATGTTCTTGAAACGCTTGGACCACGAGATCGTTGAAGTTCTGCGGTCCGGAGCACTTGCCAATCACTGGCAAAAAGGAGGAAAGATTCATGGTCGAGATTGAGCTTTGCAAGGCAATCCGCGAGTTCGTGGCTCATGCCGTCAAAGACTTGGAGCTTCCGGTTCAGGTCAAGAACGACGGTGGTGACGAGTACTTTGCGCACAAGGTGCCGAAGATCGTCAACGGTTACCTGCCTCCGAAGCGCTCTCAAAAAGAGGATGACATTCCCTTCATCATGATCCGTCCCGACGCGGGCACAACCGCTGATGAAGAGACACGAGTCGAGGTGAGCATCATCTTCGGCGCGTACTCGAAGACCGATGACGGCTACGAGCACTGCATGAACATGCTGACCGTGGTCCGCACTGCGCTTTTGTCAATGCCTTTCGGCGTACTGGCAAAGCGATACATCCTTGAGCGTGAACTTTCATGGCAGAACTACCCGGACCACCTCGATGCCTACTGGCAAGTTGACCTTAAGACCGTCTGGCGATTGAGGACTGTGATTCCGACAAATCCAGAGTACTAGGAGGATTCGATGGCCAAAAAAGTCATCAAGAAAAAGCCGCCGCGCAAGGTGGTGTACGTCGGACCTACGCTAAAGCGAGGTCTGCTTCGGCAGTACGCCGTCTTTTGGGACGGTGAGTATCCGGCGAGCATTCAAGAGCTCAGAGACAAAAGCCCCGCAGTGCGGGGGCTTTTTTTACCGGTCGAGTCTTTGACTGAGGCCCGGCGACGTGTGCGCACGAAAGGTGATCTCTTGAACACCTTTGTGTCCCGCATTCAAAAGGAATTAGGAGGTTAAGCATGCCTTATAAGCATGGCGTCTATGTAAGCGAAGAACCGACTTCGCTTCTGCCGGCAACCACGGTCGAATCCGGGATGCCGGTTTTTTTTGGTACGGCTCCGGTCAACATGGCCGACGTGACGAACGTCAACCGACCGGTTTTGTGCAACAGCTACGAGGAATTCGTAGCGGCTTTCGGTTTCGTGCCGGCCGCAGATGACTCGGCCAGCGGGTTGAAGGTCTTTGACTACACCTTGTGCGAGGCCGCACAAGCGCAGTTCTCGCTCTTTGGCGTTGCACCTGTGGTCTTTGTGAACGTGCTCGATCCAGAGACGCATAAGAAGACGGCAGACACCGTGTCTGTCACGCTTGACTCGAAGACCGGTTCGGCAGTTGTGGCAGAGCCGGGCATCATCTTAAGCTCTGTGACGCTCACGAATGTCGACTCGCCTTACGTGCTTGGCACGGATTTCGAGCTGTCTTTCGACGATGACGGTAACCTCGTGGTGACTTCTTTGTCGGACGATGACGGTTTCAAATGTCTCGTTGGTTCGAGCATCACTTTTGCGGCTGACAAGCTGGATCCGTCTGCTGTGGAATCTGAAGATGTGATCGGCGGCGTCAGCGTTTCTGGAGAAAAGAGCGGCCTGGAGCTGATCTCCGAGATTTATCCGCGGTTCCGTCTCGTGCCCTGCACGATTTCGGCACCCGGCTACTCCAGTGACCCGGCTGTGGCGGCTGTCATGGCTGCAAAGTCCGTCGACATCAGCGGCCGATTCAAGGCCATTTCGGTCATCGATGTTCCGACTGACACGGTCACGGATTACACGGGAGTGTCGGCTTGGAAGAGCCAGAACAACATCACGGATGCCTATCAGATCGCCTGCTGGCCGATGGTGTCGCTGTCCGGCACGCGTTACCACTTGTCCAGCCAGCTGCCGGCTCTGATGGGGCAGGTGGATGGTGAAAACGGCAACACGCCGTATGTCAGCCCCTCCAATCACAACCTCCAGATGACCGCTGCGGTTCTCGCAAGTGGCGCCGAAGTGTGGATGGACATGACGCAGGCCAATTACCTCAACGGTCAGGGCGTTTGCACGGCTCTGAACGAGGTTTCGGGCTGGAAGTTCTGGGGCAATCGAACGGCTTGCTATCCGGGCACGACGGACGTAAAGGATGCCTTCATTCCAATCCGTCGCATGATGAACTGGATTGCGAACACGATCATTACGACCTACTTGCAGAAGGTCGACGCGCCCACCAATCGCCGCCTGATCGACACGATTGTGGCAAGCGTGAACGTGTGGCTGAACGGCCTTGCCGCAAGTCAGTACATCCTGACCGGTCGACTGGAGTTCCGCGAAAGCGACAACCCAACGACCGATCTCATGGATGGCATCTTGCGCTTCCGTCTGTTTGTCTGTCCGCCGTCTCCGGCTCGTGACATCGATTTCATCATGGAGTACGACGTCAATGGCCAGAGCGTGCTTTTTGAATAAGGAGTGAAGACCTATGAAGATTCCTGAAAGACTGAATGACTTCCGGGTCTACGACTCCGAAAGTCAGGACATGATGGGCATCGCAGACGTGACGACGCCCACGATTACGGCAATGACCGAAACGATTTCCGGTGCGGGTTTCGCGGGCGAAATCGACTCGGTGGTGCTAGGGCATGTCGGCTCGATGACGACGGTCATCAACTGGAACGCGGTCACGGATAAGGTCGCCTCACTGGCCGCACCCGGCAAGCATTCGCTTGACATCCGCGGTGCCATGCAGCACTACGACACGGGCGCAGGCGAAGTGGCCATTGTGCCGGTGCGCCTTTACATCGAGGGGCAAACGAAGGAGACGAACCTCGGCACCTTCACGAAGGGCCAGGCAACGGGCAGTTCGACGACCATCGAAACCACTTACCTGAAGCTTGTGATCGACGGCAAGGAAGTCGTGGAAATCGACAAGTACAACTACCTGTACAAGGTCGATGGCACCGACTACCTGTCTGAAGTCCGCAAGGCTTTGGGCTTGGCATAACAACCGCCCCGGAAGGCATAGCTGCTTTCCGGGGTTTCCATTTTTGAGGATGACATGAAATTTGTTTTTGGCAATCCTTACACCTTCGAAGGCACTGAATACAAGGAAGTTGAGCTTGATCTTGAAGGTCTGACTGGCACCGATATTTCGGCAGTCAAGCGCGAATGGACTCGCAAGGGCAATTTCTCTGCACTTGCGACGACTGACATCGACTTTTGCGCGTTTATCGCCGCTCGTGCGGCAAAAAAGCCGTATGAATGGGTCGAACAGATGCCGGCGAAGGAATATTGCAAGCTTGCTCAGGAGGTGAGCAATTTTTTGATGCTCTAGGACTGCCGAAGAGTTCTGATCCGGACGCATGGCTGAAGCGTGCGTATGTCCGCATCGGTCTAGCTACTTTCAGCAGTCCGTTGCAGTGGGCCGATGTGCCTTTGACCGAGATAAATCTTTGGGCTGACGCGATCGCGGCAGAGCAAAAGAGCAAGCGAAATTCGCAGTAAGTGTTAGGTGCTGACATGGCATTAAAGCAGTACGAAATTGCATTCAATTTGGCGGCCAAAAAGAGCGGCACTTTTACGAAGTCTTTCAAGGATGCCGGTCAGACGGTTGAAGGCCTTCAGGCGCACATGGAGCGCATGAATGCGTCTTTTGCCGAAATCACAGGTGTGGTCAAAGCCCGTAAGGCGGTCGGCGAAAGTGCAAAAGCCTACGCGCAGGCCAGAGAACGTGTTGCGGAGCTTGGCCGAGCGATCAGTCAGACTGAAAATCCGACGAAAGAGATGGAGCAGGCCTTCAAAAAGGCCAAAGATGCACTCGACAAGTCGAAGATCAGTCTGGACAAAAACCGCGATGCGATGGCGGCTCTTGATAAGGAATACGGCACATCGCAGACATCTTTGTCGGCTCTGGTCAAGCGCCAAAAGGAGTTTGAGGACGCTACAAAGGCCGCTGTGAAGGCACAGGAGCTTCAGGAAAAGCTCCAAAAGCGCATTGACAAGCTTTCGAGCGGGCAAGACAAGCTCGGAGCGGTTGCAGGTGCCGTAGACAAGGTGGGAGGAGTGGCTGCAGGCGCGGCTAGTGCCGGTGCCGGTATTGGCATGGCCGCCGGCGGCGCAATGCTCAAGGCCGGGGCTGATTTTCAGGCGTCGATGGCTCAAATTCAGGCGTCTACCGGAGCTACCGCAGAGCAAATGGCGCAGATGGAGAAGTCCGCCCGGGCGATTTACACGTCCGGCATGGGCGAGTCCTATGACGAAGTCGCTCGAGCGATGGCGATGATGCGGCAGACAGGAGGTTTTAGTGGCAAAGAGCTTGAAGACGTCACAAAGAGCGCAATGCTCCTCGGCAAGACGTTCGATATGGACGTCGCCGAGACCGCTCGCGCGTCTTCTGCTCTGGTTAAAAACTTCGGCATCGATGGCGAAAAGGCCTTCGATTTGATCGCTTTTGCGGCCCAGAACGGTGCCAACAAAAATGGGGATTTGCTCGATACCTTCAATGAGTATGCGGTGCAGTACAAGGCGCTCGGTTTCACGGCCGAGCAGTTTGCAGCTCACTTGGTGAAGGGCGCTGAAGACGGTGCGTTCAGTATCGACAAGGTCGGTGATGCGATCAAAGAGTTCAACATCAGGGCAAAAGACGGATCGAAGTCGAGCATGGAGGCGTTTGCCGAGCTTGGACTGAGTGGCGAAACCGCGACGCAAATGTTCGCCGCTGGAGGTGAGCGTGCGCAGGCCGCTTTTGTCGAGGTGGTCAAGCGGCTCAAAGAGATCGACGACCCGGTCAAGCGTAACGCCGCGGGCGTGGCGCTTTTTGGCACGCAGTTCGAAGACCTCGAGGCTAAAGCACTTGATGGCTTCTTGGCGATTGAAGGCGAACTGCCCAAGATGTCCGGCACCATGAAGAGCGTGGCAAGCGCGATGCAGGCCACACTTGGCACGCAGGTCACCGTCGTGGCTCGCCAGTTTACGGACTTGCTACTGCCAGCTTCACAGGAAGCGGCAACGGCACTGCGTGATCAGATGCCGAGCATTTCGGCAAGCATCGCGTCGATCTCGCCGCAAGTTCAGGCTCTTGGTCAAGCTTTCGTCGATGCCATTCCTACTTTGACGCAGTGGGCGAACACAGCTTTGACGAGCGTGACTACTGCCGCGAAGTACATCCTGGACAACTTCGACTCGATCGCTTCGGCGGCCATTTTTGCTGCTAAGGCGTTTATCGGTTTTCGTATCGCTTTGGGGGCTTTGCAGGTCGCTACGACGGTCGCAAAGTGGATCACGATGGCGCAAAAGGCTTTCGTGACGTACCGAGTGAGCGCTGTCGCTGCGGCAGTGGCGTCAAAGACGTCTGCAGCGGTGATGGGCGGCCTGTCGATGGCGGTCAAGGCATTGGGTGCCGCCATGAAGTTCCTGATGGCGAATCCGATCTTGATGTTCCTTGGTGCATTGGTCGCAGCCGGTGTGGCCGTCTACAAAAACTGGGACGAAATCAAAGCAATGGCGATTAGCGTCGCGCAGGCTATTTCGGACGCTTGGGGCAATGCGATGACATCCATCCAGGGGTTCTTTTCGAGCACGTTCGATTCGCTGGCTTCCATCATGAAAGGCCCTGTCAATGCCGTGATTGAGATCATCAACCGCATGATCGACTCGGTCAACGGGATGTCCTTCGAAGTCCCCAGCTGGGTGCCTGGTATGGGCGGCGAGAAGTTCGGTGTGAGCCTGCCGAAGATTCCGCAACTGGCTGAAGGCGGCATCGCCACGAAACCCACTTTGGCGACCATTGCCGAGGCGGGTGAGGCTGAAGCGGTCATCCCGCTGTCTCAGCTCTCGACGATGCTTCAGCCTATGCCTGCCGCAGGTAGCGAAGGCTCGGGCGGAACAGTGATCAACTTTGCGCCCGTGATCAATGTCCAAGGGGGCGGTTCGGACGTGGCCGGAGCGGTGCAGACGGGCTTGAGATTTGGATATAAAGAGTTCAATGCATTGCTGGCACGCTGGCAAATGGACAAGCGCCGGACGTCTTTTGCGTGAGGTGAAAAGTGGGCACGTATACAACCAAGTCTCAAGACACTTGGGACATCATTTCCAAGAACATTTACGGATCCGAGCTTTTCATGGATCGCTTGATCGCCGCCAATCTGGACCACCGCAAGGTGGTCTTTTTTTCGGATGGCGTCGTTTTGAACGTGCCGGAAATCGACACGACTTCGAGCGACTTTGAGAAGAATCTGCCGCCATGGAAGAGGAACAGCAATGCCTAATACGCTTCAGACGAAATTACGGCTGCTTTTCACGGCTGCCGGGCAGGATGTTTCTCAAAGTGTCCTACCAGACCTACTTTCCTTTACCTTCTCTGACAAGGAAACAGGCGAGGCCGATGAGATTCGCCTGACTCTCAAAGACGAGACGGGGAAGTGGGCGGCGACTTGGAAACCGGACGGCGGAGAAGTGGTCGATGCCTACCTATCAACGGGCTCGGACGAACTGCATTGCGGCCGCTTTTATGTGGACAGCATGAGCGTTTCGGGTGCGCCACGCACTTTTGAGATGCAGGCCGTGTCGACACCTTTGAGCCAGCCTATTCGACGCAAAGCGATTACCAAGGCTTGGGAGTCCAGAACGCTTCGTGGTATCGCTGAAGAGATTGCGGCCGAAAATGGACTGCAACTCTTTTTTGATGTCGAGGAAGACCCGCAGTATGACCGGCGCGACCAGAAGGAGGAGAGCAATCTGGCTTTTCTTCAGCGACTTTGCGAAGACGAAGGCTTTTCGATCAAGGTCACGGACCAGAAGATCGTGATCTTCGATCAGCGCTCTTACGAAACGAAGGAGCCGATCAAGACGATCACGTTGGGCGTTTCGGACGTGCTTTCGTGGTCTTTCAGCTCACAGCAGTCAGAGACCTACAAGACGTGCGTGGTGGCCTGGCGTGACATGAAAAAGAAGTCGAAGGACTCGGCCGGTGGCTACGACTTTTCCAAAACACCGGAAAAGCCCGGCACGGTCGACGAAGAACTTGAAAAGCTTCGAACTCCTGATTACCGGGCGCAGAAGAACCCCGCGGTCAACTACTTCAGCTATACGGATCCGACCGTGGATGCCTCCGGTCAAGAGTACCGCGTGCGCAAGCGCGTGACTTCAAAGGCCGAAGCCGAACGTCTTGCCAAGGCGACGCTTCGCAAAGTCAACTTGCGTCGAGTCACCGGAAGCTTGACGGTTATCGGTGATCCCTCGCTTTTGGCCGGGTGCGTGATCGCCTGCGAGGGTTTTGGAAGCTTTGATGGCAATTTCATTATCGAATCATCTTCGCACGACGTTGGCGGCGGGGGCTACACGACAAGCCTGCAACTGCGGCGTGTCAACAGGGAATATTGATGCAGTTTGACAATTTCAAGATTGGCGAAGTCAGCTCGATCAATTCGGTCAAATGCACGGCTCGAGTCATTTTCGATGACGAAAACTCGATGGTGAGCTACGACTTGCCCATCATGCAGCGTAACTCTTTTGGCAATCGCGACTATCAGATGGTTGACGTCGGAGAGGATGTGCTGTGTCTTTTTCGTGGCGACGGTTTTGAGGATGGCGTGATCATCGGCTCGTTTTACGCCGGTGATGTTGAACCGCCTGAGACAACGGCCGATCGGCGGACGGTTGTATTCAAAGATGGCACCCGGATCTGCTACGACCGTTCCTCGCACACGCTGACGGTGACGATTGCAGGTACGGTGATCGTTTTTGATCAAAAGACAGGATCGATTACGGTGCCGGAGTCGGCTTCGGTGTTCTGCAAAACGGCTTTAGTGCGGGCTTCTGAATCGGTGACGATTGACTCGCCGAACACTTACTTCACTGGGAACATCACAGTTGCCGGTCTGATCACTGGCCAAGGCGGCTTTACGGTGACTGGCGGCGGTGGTGTTGTGGCCAACTGCGACATCCAGCTCAACGGCACGCTGACGGCAACCGGAGACGTAGTGGCAAGCGGCATCAGCCTCAACAGCCACACTCATACAGCACCTCATGGTGAGACAACTGGACCGCACTAATAAATTCGATTCAAAAAACGAACCCCGCTGATTTCGTCGATCGGCGGGGCTTTTTTTATCCCGAGGGACGGCATGGCAAGTGCTTTAGGACTTTTGGGGACGATCCCTTTTGTGTGTAGCGCCAGCCTGGCGCTGACTTTTAAAGACCTGCAGGTCGAGCGGACAGATCGATGGGCGACGCATGAAGTTATCGGCCAGAAGCCGAAGCTTGAGTACATCGGTCCGCAACTCTTGCAGGTGACCTTTTCGATGCAGCTGGCGGCAGCGCTTGGCTTATCGCCTCCGATTGCGCTCAAGGCTTTGCAGAAGGTCATGGAGACACACGAGCCGCAACGGCTCTTGATCGGATCTGACTACTTAGGGCGTTTCGTCATCGAGTCGATGTCGGAAAGCCGAAAGCACCACAACAACTACGGCCAGTGCGTCTTTTGCGAGGTGTCTGTGACGCTGAAGGAGGCGGCATGAACTACGTCGTGAGTTTGGGATCCGAAGTGAATTTCGATCCGGAAACCGAAGTTGTCGAGATCCTTCAAAACGTCCGGACGATCATCGGCACGCGCAAAGGAACGGTGCCTTTGGATCGTGACTTCGGCATTTCGTGGGACTACGTCGACCAGCCGATTGCCGTGGCTCAGATGCTGATGCGATCGGAAATCGTGGATGCAGTTGAGACGTATGAGCCACGCGCAAAAGTCGAATCAGTGACTTTTAACGGCTCACAAGAAGACTCTTTGGACGGCGTTTTGAAGCCTGTCGTGACAGTTTCGATTGGAGATTGAGATGGCAGAGACGATTCCTCGTTGGGGGTTGGCCCCGGTCAACTTCCTTGAGACGGACGCTGAGACGATCCGATCTCAGATCATCACAGGCTTTGAAAAAGCCAGTGGAGACACACTAGCGGCGGGTGATCCCCGCCGCCTTTTTTTACTCTCAATCGCTGACGTCATCATCCAGCAGCGCACGGCTATCAATCTTGCGGCACAGCAGAACCTCTTGAGCTACGCGCAAGGCAATTATCTGGATGCTCTTGGCCAACTTTTGGCTGTTGAGCGTATGGCCGAAAGTAAGGCTGTGACGACGCTTGAGTTCACGCTTTCTCAGGCCCTCGGATCCGTCTACACGATTCCGGCAGGGACGCAGGTCACAAATGGGGTCGTGACTTTCGAGACCGATGAAGATCTTCTGATTCCCATCGGTGAGACGACGGGCGAAGTCTCGGCATCTTGCACGGTGGCCGGGCCTGTCGGCAATGACTACCTCGCAGGGCAGATCAGCACGATCGTGACGCCGATGACTTTTGTGTCCGGTGCGCAGAACACCACGATCACGACGGGTGGCGCGGATGCTGAAAGCGATCCGGACTTTGCCGATCGAATCCGTTTGGCGCCGAACTCTTTTTCGGTGGCCGGTCCTGAAAAGGCCTACGTTTATCACGCAAAGAGTGTGTCGCCGGCGATCATCGACGTCAAAGTCAACTCGCCCACGCCCGGCGAAGTTGACGTTTATGTTCTGCTGACCGACGGGACGCTGCCCACAGAGGACACGCTTGAGCAGATCGAAGAGCATCTTTCTGATGAAAATATCCGGCCTTTGACCGACTACGTGGTGGTCAAGGCGCCGACGGCTTCGAACTACGAGATCGAGCTGCACTACTGGATCAATCAAGAGGATTCGAGCAAGGCCGCTCAGATCCAGGCCGATGTCGAGGCTGCTGTTGAGCAGTATCGCCTCTGGCAGCAAACGAAGATCGGCAGGGACATCACGCCCGGCAAGCTCTTGCAGCTGGTCTTTGCTGCCGGTGCTTCACGAGTCGACAACTCGAAGCTAAAGCCTGCCACCTGGAAGAAGCTCGAAGCGATGCAGGTGGCGCAGTGCACGAAGGTTAACGTGGTATATGAGGGCTATAAAGATGAGTAAGACCCTCGATCAGACCTCGCTGCTAGACCTTGTCCCTGATTCGATTAAGCGAGACAAGTCGGTAAGTAGCGCAGGCAAGGCGCTTGATCCTTTGCTTCAAGAGGTGACGGCTGCGCTGGATCTTCCGAGCATCTACGTGAGCATCGACGGACTCTCGAGTGAGCAGCTTGACCATCTTGCTTACGCATGGGATGCGTCGGTCTGGCGTGACTCTTGGCCGATCGAGCTCAAACGCTCGGTGGTCAAGAACGTCGTTACCGAAAAGCGCAAGAAAGGGACGGTCAGAGCAGTGCGTGACGCCTTAGCGTCGATTCAGTCCGCCGCCACGATTAAGGAGTGGTGGGAGACGGATCCGAAGGGGACACCGCACACTTTCACGATCTATGCGACGCTCGGGAAGATCGAGGGCGTGCTTGACGCTGAGATGCAAGAGGATTTGATCCGACTCATCGATGATGCCAAGCCTGTGCGTAGCCACTACACCTTTGTGATCCAGCAGCAGGTCGGCGGCGGTATGGGTATGTGTGCCTATCTTCGACCGGTTGCTTTTGCTCGGATCCGATCCGAATCCATTACTTCGCTTGACGCCGATGGAGCCATCGGCCTTGCCGCTGGTGCGCGAGCCATTGTGTCGCGCTGCCTTGTGGCCACAGCTTCATAAGAGGTTATATGCAAATCATTATTACAAACGCCGGCCTGGCGGCGATTGTCAACGGCGAGGCCACGGGTACGGCAGCCGTCCAGATCACAAAGATCGGGCTGGGATCCGGACGCTACACGCCAAGCAAGACTCAGACCGCTTTGCAGAACGAGTTCAAGCAGATCGATGTGATTGAGGGTGGGGACACCGGAGACAACACCATCCATGTGGCGATTCGAGACGACTCCGAAGATTCCTACGCGGTCTATGAATTCGGCCTGTATCTGGCCGACGGAACGCTCTTTGCAGTGACTTCGCAGCAGTCAGTGATCTTGCAGAAGGTCTCGACGTCGCAGGCTCTGCTGTCGGTTGACATCAAGTTTGACGGGATCGACTCGGCATCGATCACGTTTGAGGGCATGACGTACAGCTTCGCGGCGGCTACGACAGAGAACGCCGGCATCTGCGAGCTGGCCACGGAAGCTGAGACGCTTGCCGGCACTGACTCGCAGCGCGCTGTGACGCCGTCGGCTCTTGCAAAGCTTCTGGCAACGGATACGCGTGCAGGCTTGATCAAAACGGCCACGGCAGACGAGGCTAAGACCGGTACGGACGCCGAAAAAGCTGTCACGCCAGCGGCTTTGAAGGCTGCAGTCGATGCCCGGGCCGCCAGCGACGATGTGGCTGCAGGTGGTTCGTCCACGACGTCGTTCCTGACACCGAAGTCGGTTCTGGCTATTGAGGCCGGAACCGGCAAAAAAGGCCTTGTGGAACTGGCCACAGAAGCCGAAGCAAAAGCCGGCACTGATGCGACCAAGGTGATGACGCCATCCACTGTCAAGGCGGCTTTCGACAATGCTTTTGCCTCTGCAACGGAAGAGCAGGCGGGAACGGTTCGCCTGGCGACTCCGGACGAAGCACGAGCCGGGACAGATGCCACGACAGCGGTTTCTCCGGCCAATTTGAAGGCGGCTGTGGATGACCGAGCGGCAAGTGCTGAAGAGGTGTCAGTCGGCACGTCGACCACCAAGTTTGTGACGCCAGCCACTTTAAAAACCGTGATCGACGCTTTGAACCAGACGATTGCCGAGCTGACGGCACGAGTCGAAGAACTTGAAGGGGCTTCTGAAGCGGAAGTTCCTCAGATTCAGCCTTTGGGGGACTGATAGATGCCCGATACTGCAAACGAACTCAAAATGATCATCACGCAGGCCGGCCTCGATGAGGTAGTGGCTGCGTCGCAAGCCGGCACGGATGCCGTTCTCATTACCGAGGTTGGCTATGGCACCGGTCAGTACACGGCCACGCCCGAGCAGACTCAGCTGCAGGCCGAGTTCAAGCGACTGACAACGGTCGCCGGCGGCGCTGTGGCCGACAACATCATCCACTGCACGGTGCAGGATAGTACGGATGACGCCTATACGGTCTATGAAGTAGGGCTGTATACCGACAAGGGCACACTTTTTGCGGTCTACTCGCAAAACACGCCGATTTTGCAAAAGTCGGCAATGGCTATTTCGATGTTGGCCATCGACATCGCGGTGACGGACTTCAGTGCCGATCAAGTGATTTTTGGCGACGCCAATCTTCTGAACCCTCCGGCGACGACATCGACGTTGGGCGTCGTCGAGCTTGCCACGAACGATGAGACGATCACGGGCACGGATGCCACACGTGTCGTCACCTGCGCGTCCTTGTCGGCTCGAACTGCTACGACCGGGCGCACCGGTCTGATTCGCATTGCGACATCCTCCGAAGTGGCGGCCGGCAAGGATCAAAACAAGGCTTTGACGCCGGCGAACCTTCTGGCAGCCTTTTTGAAGGCGCATGGCGATTGGGGGATGCAGAAGCTTCCGAACGGCCTGATTCTGCAATGGGGGCAAGCGATGCTGGCATCGAACGGAAACAGCGTGATTGCTTTCCCGGTGGCCTTCCCAAGCAAAGCCGTCTTTGCGGTTGCAGAGGCAAAAGGAAACTTTGCGCCGACTTTCGCGCTGTCGACGCTCAAGCGAGGCAACGCGGCCTTCAAGCACAACGGCAATGGAGGCGTGGCTTCCTACTGGATGGCAATCGGTTATTGAGAGGTAACGTATGGCTTACTACTACAGCGCGAGCGAACGCGCTTTTTTTTCGTCCGAAATCATGTCGGTCGATGCGATGCCGTCCGACAAAGTGGCTGTTGCTGATCAGACCTACCAGCAGCTGATGGCCGATCAAGTGGCCGGCAAGCTGATCCGGACGGGGAGCGGCAACGCTCCTGAGTCTGTCGATCAAGGACTGACAGCCGCGACCCGATTTGGCGACGTGAGCTTTGGCAAGGTCACTGGCACGAATCTCGACATCAATGGCAATGGTGATGTGTCCGGGACTTTTGTGGTGGGCGGAGCTGTCACCATTAAAGGCGCTTTGAATGCCCAGGGCGGTCTCAATGTGACATCGATCACGGCGACTGGAACATCCACCTTGGCCGCCGTCAATGCGACGAACATTTCGGCCAGTGGCACGCTGAAGGTCAATGGCGCAACCACTTTGCAGGCTGTCTCTGCCAAAAAGGTCACGGCGACAGAGCTTGACCTTAATGGCAACGGAGATGTTTCCGGAAACCTGGTTGTCCACGGTAAGACGACTCTGGAAGCGCTCCAGGCAAACGGTGATGCCACCATCGGCGGGTTACTGAAAGTCACTGGCCAATCCACGTACGGCAATCGAATCACGTTCAACACAAACCAATGGCTTTTTGGCGCCAGGTCTGATGTAAGCGTTGCTGATACTGAGCGGGATTCTGCGACAAACATCATTGTCTACCGAATTGCGGATAAAGATGGCGCTGCACTTATCTCTGAAGAAGCCTACTTTAACCAGGATGGCAGCCGAGACCTGCGTTTCAATGGTCGAAATCGGGCAAATACTTCATGGCGTTTGTTCTTGACAATCAAGGAATACGCGAACGAGGAAGTCCGGATCATTGCGGCAGACAGCCCGTCGGCTTTAGTGAACGACCACACTCTAATCACAGCTAAATGGGCAAACGAGGCATTTGCGCACAAAACAGGCGAAGAAACCATCAACGGGAAAAAGACCTTTGGTCGAGAATTGACAGTGACTGGCTCGACTGGCTACGAAATGGCTAGATCGGATCAAGACTTTACAGTTATTCCAGAATGGGACGTTCAGACTTGGTTTGCTCGGTACAAAGATAAAAACAATAAAAGCGGACTGTTACTCAAGCATTATCAACGTGCCGATGGTGGGACTGAGGTTACCTTGTCCGACATCAATTACTACAGCGGGACTGATGACTGGGCAACTTTGTCAATTGGACATAACTCAGATGGGACGCGTTACGCAAAAGCTTTTTACGATCCGGCAGAAACCATTAATGGCTATGAACTCGTTACAGCAAAATGGCTTCGTTCCTACATTTGGAATGCCGATCAATCCCAACTGGTTCACACTGTTAATGCCGAAAAAATCAATGGAGCAAAGACATTCACTTCATCTTTGCTATCCGCATCCAGCACGTTCATCAAGAGCGTTCCGTGGGAAGGAGTCAGCATTGCCGACACTTCTCGTGAAAAAACGGCAAATCGAACCATTTGCGAAGTCATAGACAAAGATGGACTTCGGTTCATGGGGTTGGAAAGTACGGCAAGCGCAGAAGGAAGTCGAACTTTTCAAGTCACTGCTAGACGGCGGGATAACGCTGGCTGGATAAATTTTCTCCAAATCGCCGAAGACAATGCAGGAAACGCTTACTTTAAGGTAAGTCAAAGTCCAGTTACGAGCAGTCATTTTTTGAGGTCGAAATCGCTTCGAAAGTCAGTCTTTAGCAGTAAGCGAAGCCCCTGCGCTTGGCACAAGGGCTACAGCTTTGCATGAGAGTAAAAAAGCCCGTGGCCTATGGGAAATCAAGATTTAGGCCGGCACTATCAGCACAGCCAGAAAAATAGTCGCTCCAGGTGGCCATAAGTTCACGTCGGACATCCAGGTAGTCGCTTCTTTGGTATGCCCGAGAGACGCTTGTGCCAACGGTGTGAGACAAGCACATTTCGGCGGCTTCGAAGGGGGCTTGACGGTCGGCAAGGAAGCTGCGGGCCATTGAGCGCAAGCCGTGTGCGACAAGCTTGCCGGAAAGCTCGGTGGTGTGGAGGTATTTGGCGAGGCATTGCGAGCTGACGTGTGTACCGGATGTTCGCCCGGGAAAAACATAGTCAGATCGTGGATGCCGAGAGTGGCGTTTAGCGGCGTCCAGAAGTTGCAGCATGAAGGGTGTGAGCGGCACCCGGAAAGCCTTGCGCTTCTTCATCTCTTCGGCGGGAATGGTGAGGATGTCGTCCTCGATCCATGACCATCGCAACTTTGCGTTTTCGGATGGTCTGAGCATCGAGCAGGCCGAGAAGCAGAAAAGGATTTGCGTGCGAATTGGAGCATCGAGAAAGCAGCGGCAGACATCGATCATCCGAGACCAGTGCACGGACGGCATCGGCTCGACCTCAGGTGGTGCGAAAACCATCGAAACGCGTTCAAGTGGGTTGTGCTGGAGGTAGCCAGCACAAACAGCGAGATTCATGATCTCGCGCATACGCATGAGGATTCTTTTGAGTGTGGCCTGATTTCCGGCTCTCTCGATAGGAAGGACGTGGCTGATGATCAGTGGCGCGGTGATTTCGTCGATCTGTTTGCGGCCCAAGGCTCTGATGACGTGGTTTTCGAGGCGTCGTCGCTCTTCGTTATAAGAAACGATGCGACCTTTTTTCAGACCGCACCACAGCCGGAAGGCGTCGTTGAGCACGTACCCGGATGGCGGTTTTAGGCCTGCATCTTTGCGCCGACGGCGGACGATCATCCGGGCTTGCTTAAGGCTCATCTCAGGCCAGTGGCCGATGGTCTCGTCTGTGATTCGTCCGGAATGGTGGGACCTGAAAACCCAGGACTTGGATCCGGATGGCTGAACGCGCAGGGTCAAGCCATTGCCGTCGGCGATTGAGTAGCGAGATTCGCGTGGTTTTAGAGATTGAATTTGCTTTGTCGTAAGTGTCATTTCAAGGCTCCTTGACGTGTGTCGGGAGCCTTAATTTTTGAAGGAGTTATCCGCTATGGCCTATTTCAAGTGGTTTTTATACCTTCTGATCGGGGTTCCTTTTGAGCTTTTCGCAAAGCTCTTGTCCCCAGTCCTTGCCTGCTTCGTCCAAGACGATGGCTGGCTTCCGAAGTGGCTCTACTGGTTCCAGACGCCCGACAACTCGTGCGACGGGGATCGAAAGCACAAACTGCGCTGGCCGAAGGACGGAGTCTTTTGGACATGGATGAGGCGGTGTGCCTGGCTTTTCCGGAACAGCGCTTATGGCTTCAATTACTACATTCTGGGGCTTCACTACGAGAAGGGTGATGCCTGGTGGTACGAGGGCGATCCGAAAGTTGGCGATTTGAGTGGCGTAAGTGGGCTGTGTAAGTGGTACCTAGAGCGCGATGGAAGGCTTATTGGATGGCAGATCTATTACGTCCACCATTACAAGCTTTTCGGCCACTGGAAGTGTGTGCGCTTCGGGGCTGGCTGGAAAATTTGGGGCAGCAGTCAGGACGAAATTGTGTCGGATCCCTATTGCCCACACTGGCTCTATTTCCACCCCATGAAGGGGTCTGGCTTGGAAGAGGATAAGTGATGTGCGAGGAGGACAGCGTGTTGAAAAGAATCTTGACCCCGATCTTTTCGGGGTCTGCCAGTGGCACAGTAAAGGCAGCACCGGCAATTGGTGTGTCAGCTCTGAGCATCGCAGGCGTGCCGCTCGAATCGTGGGTCACGATCCTGACTTTGGTCTACATCTTGATCATGATCGTTGGGGCGTTACCTAAGATCGTCGAGACGTGCCGTTTTTTCTACCGACTGTGGAAGCCACGCAATATTGAAGAGCTTGTCTGTCAGGTGTCGGATGACGCTGTGGCCAAGAAGATCGAGAAGGTTAAAGGGGGTCGAGATGCTTAAACGGATGGTCGTCGGCGGTTTGACTTTGACGGCCGCCGGCTTGATCAGCATCGCGACTTGGGAGGGCTTCAAAGGGGAAGCCTACATCCCCGTGCCGGGTGACGTGCCGACAATTGGATTCGGTTCTACTGAAGGCGTTCAAATGGGTGACACGATCAGCGTTCCGGATGCGCTCAACCGCTTAGAAAAAGACGTGCGAGTAGCCGAGGACGCTGTGCGGTCTTGCGTAATGGTGCCGCTCATGCCTTACGAGTTCGATGCTTATGTGAGTTTGGCCTACAACATTGGTAAGTCAAACTTTTGTGGCTCAACCCTAGTCCAGAAGCTGAACGCTGGGGACTACAGAGGCGCGTGCGAAGAGATCAAACGCTGGCACTTTGCTGGCGGAAAGAGCCTCAAGGGGCTCGTCGACAGACGTGCAGCTGAGTATCGACGGTGCATCGGTGAGGAGCAGTGATGAGTACTTGGATCAAGATCGGGGCGGTTGCCATCGCGGCAGCCGCTCTTTTTTTCGGAGGCTACCGCTTCGCGGCGGCCTTGTATCAGGCCGACATCGATGAGCTTAAAGCCGCTCATGCGCTGGCCTTGGCTGACAAAGAAAAGGAGCATCGTGCAAATGAGCGCAAGCAAACTGAAGCACTTTCCCAAGCATGGGAAGAGATCGAAAAGCGCAAGGCTGAACTGGCTGAAAGCCGCGCCGATAGCGGTTCTTTGCGCCTTGAACTTGAGCGGGTGCGCGTCCAGTCCGACCGTTATCGCAAGCGACTGTCCGCAGCCGGTGCAAGCTCCTGCAAGCATTTTGCAGAGCGACTCGACCGCTGTGTCAGACTTCTCGAAGAGGGTGCAGGCTTATCTTCTGAAGGTGCAGAAATTTCTCAGCGAGTCGCAGGGAAGCACGACGCATTAGCCAAGATGCACCAATAAAAAAGGGGCGGCTTTGCGCCGTCCCGATTTTTTTATGCCTCTTCCTCGGCCTTTTCTTTGGCTCGCTCCTCATCTTCCTTGAGAAGACGCTCGACTTCGTCTTTGCACTGTTCCCACCACTGTGCACCCCAGTCCTTGATGTCGGTGCCGGTTACTTCGATTGTTTCGCACCAGTACCAAGGCATGCACCACGGGCAATCAACACCTGCCTCAAGGTCTTCGACACGGCCTCCTGCGTCCTTCCAACCTTCAATGAAAAGGTCCCGTTCTTCTTCCGAGAACTTGGTGGTGTCGATCGTGGTTTTCATCTTCCGATCCTCTATGCGCTGAAGTTGGTCATTAATCCACTTTGATCCTCCGAGACGTTTGAGAAAGTCTCGCTTTTCGGAGGTCAGGAAAACAGCCATTTTGACGGTTTTCTCTGCAAGAGGTTTTCTTCCGGAGCCATGTCTGGCTCCGCCCCATGACTTAGTTGCCATTTTCGACCTCAATCAAATCGCGGAAGAAGGCTTCTTTGCCGGCCTTGCAGTGCAGGTCGTAGCGATCCTGCGGCATGTCGATTGTCTTGCCCGTAAAGCGGAATGTGACCTTAGACCCCGTGGAGTTCGTGCTGTAAACCGCCGTGCCGTCAAAGCTGATCGACCAATCTGCGTAAAGCGTGAATTTTGCGGGTGTCATTTCGGCGCTCTCGAGGCCGCGATAGTAGGTATGAGCAGTTTCGATGACGGCCTGATCTTCGTCCGTGAAGCCGAGGGCAGCAAGGGCTTCACCATCCTCAAGGGCATCGGCAGCACGGCGGGCGAATTCCTTAAGCGTGCAGCTATCGGAGAGTTGTTCCTTCATGATGTCTTGGATCTGATACAGGTTCGTCATTTTCTTATTCCTTTTGATGTAGGAGCGTTTTGCTCCTTGTTGATTGAATTCTATATCACTTTTTTCAAGTTGAAAAGAGTGTCAGTAAATCAAGATTGATATAGATCAAATGAAAGTCACAGACGAACTCGGACAAAAAATCCTGCGCGAGTGCGCGCGAGGCGTGAGCGTTGAAGACATCTGCCGTCGCCACGGTAGCCTGGTTGGTCCAGGATGTTCCGACGGACGACTCCGCATCGTAGTTTTTCAGTGCTTTGTAGAAGTAGAAGAGATTACGTCCGAAGACCGACACACTCAGCCGGCCCAGTCCCAGTTTGGAGATCATCTTTTCGGGAAATTGGTAGCCGATGGTCAATTCACGCAGTTTGACATAAGAATTGTCGAATACCGAATGGCGGTATGTCAGCTGTTCGGCCTCCGTTCCCCAATTATAGGTGGTGTTGTAGTAATAGCCTGCCGGAATGATACGTGTGTTTCTTTCGCCAGTGGAGGCCACTACACCCGGAAGAATGATGCCGTCGTGGTAGATTATCTCTCCGTTGGGGCCGACACCCGTGGAAGGGTCTACTTGTACCGGAATTCCGCTGGAATTGTTGTCGCCCGGATAGTAATAGGATAGTCCGCCGTGTTCCGTATCACGGTACTTCAGGGATTCGGGTGTCAGACCCACTGCGGTGGCATATTGGTTCATTTCGTTGATAACATCTCCTCCGATGCGGAAGTCGATACTGAAATCGAGGAATACATTCTTGTAGGAGAAAGAGTTGAATAGACCTCCTACGCCTGCCGGATTGATGTTGCCGACTTTCTGCAATTCGGTTTGGTTGAGGTAAAGACCTTTATCGGAAACGAGGTACTCACCGTTTTCGTTCACCTGGGGAACCTGCGCATAGATGTCACCCATTGGCTGGCCTTCCACAGCTTGTATTTTTATTCCACTACCTCCGGAGTTGAGTATTTCCAGATAGGGCACTCCATCGGCCAGTTTCACTACTTTGTTCTTATATACACCATAGTTGGCTGTCAGGTCCCAGCGGAAATCTCTGGTCAGTATGGGAGTGGCACTGATTGATATATCCCAGCCGTGGTTGGCTACCTCGCCCACATTCATCAACACATTCTTTACGCCTGATGTGGAAGGTTGCGGCGTGGAGAGTATCTGGTCCTTTACACGGTTGTTGTAGTAAGATACATCTATACCCAACCGGTTGTTTAAGAACTTGCTTTCCAGACCTATCTCGTATTCGTACTTCTTTTCCGGACGGATATCTGCATTCCCCCATGAAGAGGGAATGGTGTTCCAGGTGAATCCGTTGTCCGAACCTTGCTCGTAGACGATATTGGCGGTATAGGTTTCAGGAGCATTTCCTACGATACCGTATGAGAGGCGCAGTTTTCCATAGTTCCACCATGACGGCATGTGGAAGGCTTGGGTGAAGAGGAAACTCAGATTGGCGGAAGGATAGAAAAAACTTTGGTCTTTTAGGGTAGACGAGCGTTCCTGGCGTCCGGTCAGTTCAAGGAATAGATAGTTGTCCCATCCCAGGCTCAGTGTACCCATATAGCCGGTTTTCAGTAGTTCCATACGTTGCAGGGTACTGCTTGGCGTGTAGCGGCTGGCATTGAGGTCGAACCAGTTTTCCGTGACAAGCCCGCCATTGGTGGAGACCCTGATATTGTTCATATTTTCGTAGCGTCCGGTCCAGCCTACGGTGGCGGCAATGTCGAAGCGGTTGATATTATAGTTGAAGTTCAACATAACATCTCCATAGACAATGTCGTAACGGCGGTTGATGGACTGGAAGCTACCGTTGGGGTCGTATAGGGAATTGGGTTGTTCGCTTTCATATTTCAGTGTTTGCTTCACATCTGTGATATCAGTTGAAACCTGGGCGCGCAGACTCAGCCAGTTGGTTATCTGCCAGGTGGGGCGAATCATACCGATGAGCCGGTTCTCTGTCTCGTCGCTATGGTGATGGTACATATTCCACAGCATGTTGTTCACTCCGGTGGCGTAACTGGGGTCGTAGGCCCATGATTCCTCAGGAGTCAGCGTGGCGTTTCCTCCGACAAAGGTATTACGGTATCCCAGACTGGTGACGTAACTTTGTTTCAGATAGGGAATGTCCAGGAAGGTGGAGAACATGTTGCCGAAACCGCTGTATAGGTTGAGCGAGGTTTGCGGGCGGTCTTCTACATTCTGTACGATGTAGTTAAGGGAGTATTCCAGTTTCAGCGGTTTCGCCAGTTGATACGAACCGGTCAGCTTGAAGTTGTGTTTGGTGAAGCTTCCGGTCAGGGCATTGGGAATCTCGTCCATGAATGTGTAGGAGAAGCGGTTGCTGGTGGTTTCCGTCCCTTGTGAGATGGCGAGATTGTAAGTCTGGGTCCAGCCGGTGCGAAACAACTCTTTCCACGGGTTGTCGGTCAGTGCCTGGTAGGGGCGCATCTTCCCGTCCCAGTAAAGTACCTCGCTGCCGTCGTATTTCGGGCCGAAGGACAAGGTGGTGGAACGGAGGCTTTTGTAGCTTTGTCCGTTTAGGGTTCTCTGATAGAAGCCTCCCGTCTGTTTCTCATAATCGCTGTATGCGGTGTTGTAGGTTCCCGGCCCGTATACGGTCTGTACTTTTGGTAGATAAGCCGGTAAGTTTGCCATGACTTGGGCATTGAAGTCCACCGTCAGCTTGCCGCTTTTGGTGCGCTTGCTAGTGATGACTACCGCACCGTTTGCAGCCTCCGAGCCGTAGAGAGCTGTGGCGGAAGCTCCTTTCAGAATACTGAGGCTCTCGATGTCCTCTGGGTTGATGTCTACCAGACCATTGGAACGGATTTGTCCGTCGTTGCCAAATTCGGCGAAGTCCGTGCTTTTACCCGTGCCGCCGTTGCGGATGGGTACACCGTCCAGAATGATGAGTGGCTGGTTATTTCCAGTGATGGAAGTCAGTCCGCGTACGTTGATGGAGACAGCTCCGGCAGAACCGCCTTGTGTCTGTGTGATGCGGACTCCCGGTGCTTTACCGTACATGGCAGAGGCAAAGTTGGGTGCTCCTGCCTTTACCAATTCGTCTGCACTGATGGTACTGATGGCATAGCCGACACGTTTCGTGTCTTTTTTGATACCCATTGCCGTTACTACGACTTCTTTCAGTTGCTGGGTATCTTCGCTGAGTGTAATCTTCAGGTCGCCTTGCTTTTTTCGTTTTGCCAGGTTTATCTCCCGAGTAGCATAGCCCATGTAAGCGATAGAGAGTGTTGCATCTGCAGGAACGGTCAGTGTGAAGTTGCCGTCCACATCGGTAATGACGCCGTTGTTGGTGCCTTTCTGTATGACGCTGGCACCGATAAGCGGTTCTCCCGTTACATCTCTTACAATGCCTGTAATGGTTCGGTTCTCTTGTGCAAAGGCTGTTCCGGTGAAAAGAAATGTTAATAACCAACTTGCAATAATCAAACTTTTTTGGAAGTGCGACGCTGAATGTGGAATGTCACACCGTTTTCTCATCCTGATTTTCATACTACTGAAAAATAATTGATTTATCTTATTATAAATGTTACGTCCTTTCGGCAGATATTTTAGCAAGAGGTATGCCAAACGAAAGGCAGACTATCCTTTTAAGGATGAATAATGTTGATAATCAATTGCTTATTTTCTATCGGGAAAAAGGGAAGTTCGGGTGTTTGTGGTGTGGAGATGTGGAAAAAATCCACAGTAGGTATTCCACAATTTCCCTCTCTTCCCTTGAAGTCTTGTTGTCGACCCTTATTGGTAGCCTTGTTCATCGGAGGTATGCTCTATCACTACAATAAAATCTGGTGCAGTTGCAGTGGTTGCATTTTTTTTCAGGGTGGGAGTGTTTTTGACCTTTATCTGGGAAGGATTACTCGAACGAAGGAACTATCAGCCTGCGGTTTGTGAGAGAAAGGATAGGGAGGTACTCTTACTTTTAGGAAATTAATATCATGTTTGCACCTTATTTGTTTCGTGCAAACATAATATTAATAAGAAATGATACAAGCTATTAATATTGCAACTCAAAAGTGTGGAAGCAAAATGCGCTTCCATACTTTTGAGTTGCTTCCACAGCATCTGAAATGCCGTTGGATAAGAAATTTCGGCAGATGAGTGGAAGTGTGGAAGCAACTTATGCAAAAATCTTAGTGGTTTATTTTACTTCCCACGTATCATTCGTCATCAATAACTCCTCGAAGTTGTGATACTTCTTCTTGGCAGACACCTCTTCGATTTGTTCATGAACAGCATCGTCGTAAGTAGGAGCTTCCACATCGCGGATAACACCGAGTGCAATCGGGAAGTCGGGACCTTCCATCAGGGCAAGCTTCAGTTGCAGGGTGTTGTCCATGCAGTGGGCATCGTGGATGAGGATATCCTTCTCTGTAATGCCGTTCTCACCGAGTTTCACGACTTTTAGACCAAAGCCTTCCTGCATCAGTCCGTATTCGTTGTTCTCGCCGAAGAGCATTGGTTCGCCGTGTTTCAAGTAGATAGCATTCTTGGCGCGGTCTTCCTTTTTGGCTACGGAGTCATGCGTACCGTTATTGAAGATAACGCAGTTTTGCAGAATCTCGCAAACGGAAGCCCCTTTGTGAGCCATGGCTGCCTTCAATATTTCCACTGTCCCCGGAGCATCGGTAGCTACCGCGCGGGCAAAGAAACGGCCGCGGGCACCGAAGCAAAGCTCTGCCGGGTGGAATGGATCTTCTACCGTACCATAGGGAGACGACTTGCTGACGAAACCACGTGGAGAGGTCGGAGAATATTGACCTTTGGTCAGACCGTAGATGCGGTTGTTCAGCAGAATCATGTTCAGGTCGATGTTACGGCGTACGGCGTGGATGAAGTGATTACCGCCGATGGCCAGACCGTCACCGTCGCCGGAGATTTGCCATACCGTCAGGTTGGGATTGGCAACCTTGGCACCTGTAGAGATGGCAGCAGCACGTCCGTGGATGGTCTGCATCGCATACGTATTCATGTAATAGGGCAGACGGCTGGAGCAGCCGATACCTGAGATGACGGCATTCTCCCAAGGAGCTTTGCCGATTTCTGCCATTGCTTTGTGCAGTGAAGCCAGAAAGAAGTGGTCACCACAACCCGGACACCAACGGGGTTGTCCTTTTTTATAGTCTTTTGCTGTATATTCGCACATAATCTTTTTTAATTGATAGTTGATAATTGATAGTTGATAATTGGTGGCTGGTCATTGATAATCCGCATATTACGCATGGTTATTATCAATTGTCAACTGTCAATTATCAATTAATTTATTGAACGCTGCGACCAGCTCGGCAACGACGAACGGTTGTCCTTTGACTTCGTTGAACTGGTACGGGGTGAAGTTGTCTATCTTCATACGTAGATAACCTGCAAATTGTCCGAGATTCTGTTCGGCAACTACCACCTTCTTGTACTTCTTCAGAACGGTTTCCGTGTTCTTGGGGAGCGGATTCAGATAAGTGAAGTGGGCGAGGGCAACCTTCTTGCCTGCCTTGTTCATCTCTTCCATGGCCGAATACAAGTGGCCGTATGTACCGCCGAAACCGACAATCAGCAGGTCGGCATCGTCTGCGCAACCTTGCACTTCTACATCGGGTACGGGGATTTTGGCAACCTTCTCGGCACGCAGACGGCACATCAGGTTGTGGTTTTCCGGGTCGGTGGAGATGGCACCGGTATTGCTGTCCTTCTCCAGACCGCCGAGGATGTGCATATAGCCCTCTTGTCCGGGAATGGCCCAGTAGCGGACACCCGTTTCGGGATTGCGCTTGTACGGCGTATAGTTGTCCTTCATTTCGGGAGTGACATACGGAGGATTGATAGCAGGATAATCTGCCAACTTGGGTAGTTTCCATGCACCGGAGCCGTTGGCAACGAAGCCGTCGGTCAGCAATACGACCGGAGTCATGTGTTCCAGTGCTATCTTGCTTGCCATGTAGGCTGCGTCGAAGCAGCCCGTGGGTGAAGTGGCGGCGATGACGGGCATCGGACTTTCACCGTTGCGGCCGAACAATGCCTGCAACAAGTCTGTCTGCTCCGACTTGGTGGGCAGACCGGTGGAAGGGCCGCCGCGTTGCACGTCGAGCACTACCAACGGAAGTTCGGTAATGACTGCCAGGTTCATGGCTTCCGATTTCAGGCAGACGCCGGGACCGGAAGTGGAGGTCACGGCCAGTGCGCCGGCAAAAGCAGCACCGATGGAAGTGGCGCAACCGGAGATTTCGTCTTCGCACTGCACGGTCATCACGCCCAGTGATTTGTGCTTTGAGAGTTCGTGCAGCACGTCGGTTGCAGGAGTGATGGGATAGGAACCGAGGAACAGCTTCAAGCCTGCTTTCTCGGCAGCGGCAATAAAGCCGTAGGCGGTTGCCTTGTTGCCCGTGATATCCATGTATCTGCCGGGAACGGTAGTCTTGCTTTCAATCTTATATGTGTGGGCTACGGAAGCATGGGTATTGTGTCCGTAGTCATATCCTGCATGAATGACCTTGATATTTGCTTCGGCTATTTCGGGCTTTTTGGCGAATTTTTCGCGGATAAAGTCTTCGGCTATCTTCAAATCACGGTTGAACAGCCAGCATACCAGGCCTACTGCAAACATATTGCGGCATTTCAGCATGGCCTTGTTGTCCATTCCGGTATCGGCAAGGCAGTCTTTCACCATCTTCGAGATGGGAGCGGCGATGACATCCTGCTTGATGCCCATCTCCTCTATCGGATTGTCGGTCTTGAAAGCCGCCTTTTCCAGGTCTGATTTTTGGAAAGCGTCTGTATCGATAATGATACAAGCAGTGGATTTAGCAAACTTATATTGGGTTTTCAGTGCGGCGGCGTTCATTGCTACCAATACGTCGCATTTGTCACCCGGGGTATAGACTTTCTCAGCACCGATATGTACCTGGAAACCGGAAACGCCGGTAAGTGAGCCTTGCGGGGCGCGGATGTCTGCCGGATAGTCGGGGAATGTACTGATGTCATTGCCCACGGTAGCCGAAACTGTTGAAAAGATGTTGCCGGCGAGTTGCATACCATCGCCGGAGTCTCCGGAGAAGCGGACTACCACTTGCTCCAGTTCTTTGACCATCATGTCGTTTGCCATAACTTACGA
>ENA-UESS01000081-UESS01000081.1-human-gut-metagenome-genome-assembly--contig:-NODE-81-length-33002-cov-11.875718_pt1 | contig 33002 bp, 30 predicted proteins | sample MGYA00243004_ERZ508005 | MGnify/ENA primary metagenome ERZ508005 (study PRJEB26167, sample SAMN06115471) | human gut metagenome | host: Homo sapiens | place: China:Guizhou | collected 2016-06-29...
GGATTGAACGATATCGTTCAATCCCTTAATTTTACTGGTTTTCTACTATTAGTCCTGAGGAATGATTTCTTTTTTGTTGTAAGATCCGCAGTTCTTGCAAACTCTGTGTGGCATCATAAGCTCTCCACATTTGCTGCATTTTACTAGAGTAGGAGCAGACATTTTCCAGTTTGCTCTTCTCTTATCTCTTCTTCCCTTAGAAGATTTATTCTTTGGACAAATTGACATTTGTTTACACCTCCTTAAACTTGTTAAATATATCCTGGAACGCTGCCATTCTTGGATCCGGTACAAAACTATCGCAACTGCAGGTGCCTTTATTCAAGTTCATCCCGCAGACTTTACAAATACCTTTGCAATCGTCTTTGCACAGAACTCTCATTGGCCAGTTCACCAGAATTTCGGCGTAGACAAGTTTATCTACATCGAGTTCAAACCCAATCAGGTAGTCAGTTTCCTCCATCTCTTCATCGACTAATGCTCCGTCTGTGATTTTCAGAGTCTTGTCAATGTCAAAATGCATGTTTGTTGGAACTTCTTCCAAGCATCGGCTGCACGGTATCGCTATGTCTATATCTACTGTTCCCGTGATGTGCACTGCTGCATTCTCAACGTTTGAGATATGAAGTGATATCGGCTGCTTTTTCAGAATAGGATAATCTCCTAAACGCGACTCAAATGATGTGAGCGTAAGCTCTGTCTCAATTGTTGTCTCTTTATTTATAGATTTTACAATGGTTGATATATCAATCATAGTTCTCTCCTATTCACACCTAACCAATTATACATATTGGAGTGGTGTTTGTCAACAAAATTTTATAATTTATCCACAACTTTTTGCTTTTTATTAACCGACAAGCTTTACTGTCTCACGGCAGATTGCAAGCTCCTCGTTTGTAGGGATGACACATACCTTTACGCTTGAGTCTGCTGTTGAGATAAGTGCCTCCACGCCGCGTGTCTTGTCGTTTGTTACACGGTCAATCTTTATGCCAAGGTAACCTAAATATGCCATGATTTTTTCTCTTACGAAGCTTGTGTTCTCACCGATTCCTGCTGTGAATGCGATAGCATCTACTCCGTTCATTGCTGCTACATATGCTCCGATATATTTTGCTACCCTGTAGCTGAATACCTCTACTGCTGCAATGGCACGCTTGTTGTCCTCATAATATGCTGCCTCAAGGTCTCTGAAGTCACTTGATACTCCTGACATGCCGGCTACTCCTGACTTCTTGTTGAGCACATCCATCACACCATCGATATCAAGGTTTTCTTTCTTTGCGATGAACTCCATGATTGAAGGGTCGATATCACCTGAACGTGTTCCCATTACAAGTCCCTCAAGCGGTGTAAGTCCCATTGATGTATCTACGCATTTACCGTTTAATACTGCGCTGACTGAGGCTCCGTTTCCAAGGTGTGCTACGATAATCTTTGAGTTGTTTAAGTCCATTCCAAGGTAGCTTGCTGCCTCTTTTGATACGAAGCTGTGGCTTGTGCCGTGGAAGCCGTATCTTCTTACCTTGTACTTCTCATAGTACTCATATGGAAGGCCGTAGAGATATGCTTTCTCAGGCATTGTCTGATGGAAGGCTGTATCAAATACTCCTACCATTGGTACGTTTGGCATAAGTGCCTGGCATGCTCTGATTCCGATGATGTTGGCAGGGTTGTGAAGAGGTGCGAGGTCGTTGCACTCCTCTACCTGTGCGATTACTTCCTCTGTGATGACTACTGAGTCTGAGAACTTCTCGCCGCCGTGCACTACACGATGTCCTACTGCATCGATCTGTGCAAGTGACTTTACTGCGCCTGTCTTTGGATTTACAAGTGCATCGAGTACCATCTGGATGGCCTCTTTATGTGTTGGCATAGGTGCCTCTGTGATTTCCTTATCAAGCCCCTCTTTCTGATATACGAGTCTTCCATCGATTCCGATTCTCTCACAGAGTCCTTTTGCAAGTACCTCCTCCGAATCTGAATTGATGAGCTGGTATTTCAGTGATGAACTACCGCAATTAATTACTAATACATTCATTGTTTTGTCTCCTTTGGTTTAAAATTACAATACTATTGTTAGTATAAACTTATTTTTCAAATGCGACAAGGGTGTTTTTGTGGTATTATAGGTTTGAACTCTAAAAAATACATTATTGATTAAAGGAGCAGCAAAACATGAAGGTTGCAGGTGTGATTACCGAATACAATCCATTCCACAATGGGCACAAATATCAGTTGGAGCAGATTAAAAGGCAGACATCTGCTGATTATATCGTCGTAGTAATGAGCGGTGATTTCGTGCAAAGAGGTGAGCCTGCTATCATTGACAAATACGAGCGCACACGCATGGCGCTTTTGAGCGGTGCCGACCTGGTGCTTGAGCTTCCATCGGTCTTTGCCACTGCTTCTGCCGAGTTTTTTGCCGGTGGCGGTGTCAGTGTACTCAAAAACACAGGTGTGGTGGACATGCTGTGCTATGGTGTGGAGTCTGTGGACCATGAGCTTACAAAGCTTGTTGCTGGCGTGCTTATGAATCCGCCTGCTGAGTATTCCGCCTCTCTTGCCAGGCTGATTCAGGGTGGGATGAGCTTTCCTGCGGCCAGGAGCAGAGCGCTATGTGAATATTTTCAAGATAACTATGATAGTTCTTTAGAGAAATTAGATGCTTTCATAGCTTCACCCAATAATATTCTGGCCATTGAGTATGAGAAGGCTTTGATGGACTGTGATATTATGGGATTTCCTATTCAGCGCGTCGGTGAAGGATATCACAGCACTGATTCGACAAGTGAGTTTTCTTCCGCTACGGCTGTGCGCGGGGTGATTTCAACCTTAATTGATATAGACAAACACAACACTATTACTAATATGCAGCTTGATAATTCATGGATTTCCACAAAGTTCAGTCAGCTAATGCCATCAGACTGCGCCGATATTCTTTTCAATTGTATTTTAGGCGGTCATATTGTGTTTCCTGATGCTATTTCCGATTTACTCTACTATCGGCTGATTTCAGAAAGAAATGTGGGATATGGCCATATGCAATCCTGCTACAAAAATATTCAGTGTGAAGCCGGTTCAATCAGCAACCGCGTGCCCTCGACTCGCACAATACGCCAAACGCCGACCGAACGCTCGGACTGTTGCTCGGTGTACGCGGTCCACAGAGCACCTCGGTAGGAAACCTGCGCCGTACCGTCGTCATTCCATTTCTTAACCGTGACGGTCTGCCCGACGTCGGGCTGCTGCAAAGCGTCACTCTCGGATGGCTTGGCACTACGAAAATGCTGCACAATCAGACTGCCCACAATGGTGGCGATGGCAAAAACGGAAAACTGCCAGCCTGCCGACAATCCGCCCCAGGCTGCCAGCGCTCCGCAGCCGGCTGCAAGCCCCATCACCAAAAGATAGAAGGTGCCGAGCAACATATCGACACCTACCAGAAGAAGTCCGGCCACAAGCCAGCAAACAACCGGAGAAATTTCCATTTTGACGTCTTCCTCTCACTCAGTGAGCAGATTGAGTCCTTGCCTTATCCTGCCCGTCTTGTTCTTCGTCCTTTTTATAGTAATCGAGAATATTGCCGGTGAGCACTTCCGAAATACTCTCGGAATAGAGATAGACTCTCGCAATGCCCTCTTACTTGAGGTGCACGACTTCGTCGCGTGATCCTGCTCGGGCCATGATGTTAAGTTCAGGATTGAGCTGCTTGGCCATTTCAACAATCTTGAGCGTCTTCACCGGATCAATGTCAATTACCATCAGCTGTGCGGCGGTAACGATGTGCCCCTGCACAAGCACCATCGGATCGGCGGCGTCGCCGCTGATGACCGCGTGCTTTTGCTCACGCAATTCTTCGGCAAAAGACTTGTCTTCCGAAATACACACAAAGGGCACGTCATCGGTCGCCAGACGCTTAGCTACCGAGCGCGTCACCGAACCGCTCCCCACCAAGATGGTCTGCCCCATCAGCATGCGGCGAGATGTTTCCTTGGGAAGCACCGAGTAGGGATCGGTAAGCATGGCCGCCGCCCTCGCCCAAGCAAAATAGCGCACCGAGAAACGGCGCACATAGGGAATCATCGCAAACATTAGCGGATTGAGCGCAATCGACAAAATGGCGGAAGCCACCACCATCGAAAGCATCTTTTGATCTGTCATGCCAAGCGCAATACCCTGCGCGGCCAAAATGAACGAGAATTCGCCGATCTGAGCGAGTGCCGCACCAACGTTGAGCGACGTATGCAAGGGATAGCGCAGGAAGTGCACCAGACAGAACGCCGTGAGCGACTTTCCGATCATGATAATGGCAAGCATCGTGAGAATCGACCAGGGCTCCTCAAGAATGACTCGCCAGTCGAGCATCATGCCTACGCCCACGAAAAAGAGCACCGAGAAAGCATCCTGCAAGGGCAAAGAGTCGGTGGCGGCTCGGTGTGCGTACTTGCTCTCACGCATTACCATACCGGCAAAAAAAGCCCCCAGAGCAAAGCTCACGTCAAAAACAGCCGCGGCTCCGTATGCAATGCCCACCGAAGCCGTCAGAATCGAAAGCGTAAAGAGTTCTCGCGATCCCGTTTTGGCAATCTGCCACAGCACCCAGGGAATGAACTTACGGCCGACCACCATCATGATGGCAACAAAAGCCACGACATGCAGGAGCGTCGAAGCAATCACATAAGCAATGCCGCTTGCCGTCATCGGTTCAGCCGCTTCGCCCCCACCCGGCGTCACCCCCATGATCTGGGCCACCGGAGGCAAAAGCACGAGAATCAATACCGTTGCAATGTCTTCGACAACCAGCCAGCCCACGGAAATCTGCCCGTCGACTGTATTGAGGTGTCCGTGCATTTCCAACGCCTTGAGCAGCACCACGGTTGAAGCACACGACAGACACAGACCGAAAATAAGCGCGGAAGACAGACTCCACTCCCAGACATAGACGGCAAAAAGCAACCCCAGCAGGGTTGCGATCGTCATCTGCAATACCGCCCCCGGAACAGCAATGCCTTTGACTTTCAGAAGATCCGAAATCGAAAAATGCAAGCCCACCCCAAACATCAGGAGTATCACGCCGACTTCGGACAACTGCATGGCGATTTCCATGTCGGCCGTCGGCCCGGGGGTGTGACTGCTGCAAAGGATGCCCGCGCACAAAAAGCCAACCAAGGCCGGACACTTCAACTTTTCAGCAATACAGCCGAAGATGAGCGCCAAGACGAAAGCCAGTGCCAAAGTAAAGAGAAGCGGAAGGGAGTGATCCATTGGGCGGTGCGGCAGATAGAGAGTTCAAACGACGTGGCATGCGCGACAAACGTATTGTTGTGCCGCTGCAGCTCTAGGGAGTAAGTTTAACGGCTAAATAGAGCGCATTTTTAGAAATTTCATGAATTTTTGCCGCTTTTTCAGCAAAAATCGAAGCGGTTGAAGACAAATTTGTCAGACAGTTCGCAGGCCGTAAAAAAGGCGGTCCCAAATTTGGAAACCGCCTTCTTCGAATCAGCTTTCAGCCGATGCGATTAGTCGAGAGAATTGGCCACCTGCAGGTAGTCGCGCAAGCGTTCCTGGAAGTCAGGGCTGCGCAGCTTACGAATGGCCGCACTTTCGATCTGACGGACGCGTTCGCGCGTGAGCCCCATGGCCTGCCCCACTTCTTCAAGCGTATGGTCGTGGTTGGTGCCAATGCCGTAACGCAGACGCAAAACCTGAGCTTCACGCGGCATCAGTTCATTGAGCGAACGCTTGATTTCTTCTTCCATCGCCATGCGAAGGAACTTGCGCTGCGGATCGTCAGACTCGTCACCCTTCACGAAGTCCAGACGACTTGCATCCTCGTCGTCGCCGATCGGAGCGTCGATCGATTCCACGCCGCGCATGGCCTGCGTAAGCAACTGCACCTTGGCAAGCGGCACGCCGGACAATTCCGAAAGTTCGGCGTCGGTCGGATTGCGGCCGCGTTCCTGCAAAATACGCTGACGCACACGTCGAATCTTGTTGTAGGACTCGGTCATGTGCACCGGGATACGGATAGTGTTACCGTAGTCGGCCACTGCACGGGTGACAGACTGGCGCACCCACCAGGTGGCGTAGGTCGAGAACTTGTAGCCGCGGCGATATTCGAATTTGTCGACGGCCTTCATCAGTCCCAGATTGCCTTCCTGAATCAGGTCGGTCATTGCCAAACCGCGGTTGACGTAACCCTTGGCAATCGAGATCACCAGACGAAGGTTGGCTTCGATCATCTTGGCCTTGGCGTTGGCCAAATTAGTCTGAGCCAAGCGCACCTGACGGGCCAGATCGCGCTGATCGGCAATCGAGAGCAACGCCGTCTTTTCGGCCACACGCAGTTGATCCTGCAGGTGAGCAAGCAACGGACGATTCTCTTCAATACGCACGCTGTAGGGCTGCCCCGCCTTCTGCGCTTCGTCGATCCAAGCGGGATCCGTGATGCGCGTGTTGACCTCTTCAAGGAAAGTCTTGAGCGGATAGCCGCAACGATCAACCATCAGAGCACGCAGCTGACGGATGTTTTCGTTGACGGCATCCATATGATGTGTGATGTGTTCGGTAAGCACCGTCACAGCCTTGACAGCGAAGCGAACCGGAGCGAGTTCGAAAGCGATCGCGGCACGTGCATCCTTGTATGCCTGCAGACGCTTGGGATCGCCGAAGCTGTCACGAATGGCCTGCAAGTATTTGCTGCAGGATTCAAACATTTCGATGGCACGCTGCTTCATTTCTTCGAGCTGTTCGGTCGTCATGGCCGCCGCACCGATGTCGGTTGCAACTTCGTCGCTGCCGACTTCTTCGCTTTCGTCCATTTCTGCCAGCGCTTGATTGTCGGTGAAACCGTCAATCACCGTATCAATGTCGGCATTGTCTTCCTTCAAACCCTCGGCGATCTCAACCAACTTTTCGACAGCCATCGGATGCTGAATGATGGCCGACAAAAGCTTGGCGGTATACATTTCGATCTGCTTGGCAACCTCAATTTCGCCAGCACGCGTCAGTAGCTTGTGCGAACCCACACCGCGCAGATAGGCACGCAGCGGATCTTTGGATAAGCCGGCGCTTTCTTCCGGCGTAAGCATGGCGGCAGCGTCTTCTTCGCTGATGTCCTCGTCGTCGCTCACCGGCTCATTCATCAAAATGTCGTCTTCACTCGGTGGTGCTTCAAACACCTGAATCGACAAACGCAGCAGCTGCTCGGTAATTTCGCTCAGCGACTCTTCGTTGCGCACGACGTTGTCGGGCAAGTGGTCGTTGATTTCCGCCACAGTCACCCAGCCGCGCTGACGGCCGAGTCGCACCAGAGAGCTGTAACCGTTGGGAACGTGATCTTCGGATTCACCGGCCGCATCAACACCGCTAGAAACACGATCAAGTTCTTCCAGTTCCGAAAGATCTTCACCGCCTTCTTCATCGGTATCCATGTCGAGATCAATCATCTCGTCATCACCGACGTCATCCATGTCGTCGCTCTTGGCTGCCGCCTTGCGTCCGGGCTTACGTCCGGGTTTGGCCTTGGGTTTGTCAGCTACGGCTGTTTCAGCCTTCTTAGAGCTCTTACGGGGCTTCTTGGCGGGCGCGGCGGCCTCTTCCTCGGCCAGCTCGTCGCTCACAATGACCACATTGCCGCCCACTTTGATTGCTGGCGCGTGTGCAATCCATTCAATGGCAGCAAAATCAGGAAAAACGACGTCAACGACAGTGTTTTCGGTTTTTTTCGTCATAACTAAGTAAAACTTCAGCTCAGTCAGGAAAAAGAAAGAATCGGCAGTTCAACCGTGTTTGTCGCCATCCGCAAGCATTCGTTTTTTTTGAAAAACAAGCGCGCACGACAACGCCCGCAACACTTTCGAATTCGAATGCGGGCGGTAATTTAAACTGCTAGAAAACAACGAAACTGCTCAGATCCTTCTTCTCAAGTCGACTATTTCTTCTCCAAAGCACGCCCCACAGGCACGCCTTGCCTTTACCGGTTTCATTGTTTTTCTGATGCGAGCAGTCGGAAAAACGCGTTCCCGTGTCTGCGTCAAAGCTTGCGACCCTTGAGTTCACTACGAGCTGAATCGCGCACGCCGTCGGCGGGATGCTCTTGCTCAACGCCGAATCGGCCGGATGATTGCGGGTACGCTACTGTATCGTGTCGCTCGCCTCCGATGGATTGCTCTCATCTCCTGGGCGGTCTTTTACCGGTATCAAAAGACTCCTACACGAGTTTCGCATTTTAGTCTTTTCAGCATCAAGTTTCTAGTTCTTCTGCGCGAGTTTCTGCTAGCCAGAACTCGCGCTCAGAAAAGTAGCCTCAGCGGTAAATCATCATTCGATACGCTCGCCATGCAAAGCCACATCCAGCCCCTGGCGCTCGGCATCAGCCTCAACGCGCAAACCGAGCAGTATGTCGACGAGCTTAAAGAGAATGAAGCTCGCCACACCGCCGTAAACAAGCGTTGCCGCCACGCTGGCTGTCTGGATGCCCACCTGCTCAAGAATCGGCAATGTTGTCGCGCCGGTCACGGCACTTGAAGCAAACACACCTGTAAGCACGGCCCCTACAATGCCGCCGACGCCGTGCACACCGAAAGCATCAAGCGAGTCATCCCAGCCCATTCGGCGCTTAAGCACCGTGGCACCCCAGAAGCACACGACTCCTCCTACAAGCCCCATCAGCAATGCCGGAAGCGGTTCGACAAAGCCTGATGCAGGCGTAATCACCACGAGTCCGGCCACCGCACCCGATACCATTCCAAGCAAAGAAGGCTTACCGCGCAAAATCCATTCGCAGGCCATCCAACTGCAGCCAGCCGCTGCTGCTGCAATCTGGCTAACCAGAATTGCAAGCACAGCCCGTTCATTGGCCGCAAGTCCAGAACCGCCGTTGAAGCCAAACCAGCCGATCCACAAAATACAGGCACCGAGCATAGTGAACGTCAGGTTATGCGGACTCATCGGATCCTTCCCATATCCCAAACGTTTGCCGACAATGAGACAGCCCACTAGACCGGCAATACCTGCATTGATATGAACGACTGTACCGCCCGCATAGTCAAGTGCTCCCATTTCAAAAAAGAAACCTCCTTCGGCCCACACCCAATGACAAATCGGGGAATAAACAAAAACCGACCACAGCAACATAAAGACCAGCATGGCCGAAAATTTCATGCGACCGGCAAAAGATCCGATCATGAGCGCAGCCGTGAGCACGGCAAACGTCATCTGAAAGATGACAAAGAGAAACGTAGGAATGCTACCCGTCGTTGACTTAATGTCCATGCCTCGCAAAAAGACGTGGTCCAAACCGCCCACGAAGGCGTTACCGGGCGAAAACGCCAGAGAGTAGCCCACAGCAAACCACACCAATGTCAGCGCGCAGCAAATAACGGTTGTCTGCGCCAAAACGGAGAGCACGTTTTTCTTGCGGCTCATGCCGCCGTAAAAAAGCGCGATTCCCGGAATTGTCATGAAAAGCACCAACGTCGTTGCCACCAACATCCATGCCACGTCGGCCTTGTCGATTGTGCTGGCGGCCGTACCGGCCGCAGCACACCCCGATGTCACCAGAAGCGCCGCAATCACGGCGGCTTTTCCTGAAATAGTCATGTTGAGTCTCCCTGTTTGATTTTTTATGTTGTCTGAAGGCGTCAAAGCGCCTCATCGTCAATTTCTCCCGTTCGAACACGTACGGCTGCGGCAAGGTCAAAGACAAAAATCTTTCCGTCTCCGATTTTTCCCGTGTATGCCGCTTTTTGAATCGTCTCGACAGCAACCTCGGCCATATCGTCCGACACGGCAATTTCAAGCTTTACCTTCGGCAGAAAATCCACCACATATTCGGCGCCGCGGTAGAGCTCCGTGTGTCCCTTTTGCCTGCCGAAACCTTTTGCCTCAATCACGGTCAGACCGTTGATACCGGCTTCGGAGAGCGCTTCGCGTACCTCGTCAAGTTTGAAAGGTTTGATGATTGCCACAATGAATTTCATGCTTGATCTCCCTTGCTGTTTGCATAAAACTTCCAATGAGTCAACAAGCAATCGTCATGCCAATTTGCTCAAAATACCGCAAACGACGAAATTCAAAGCTGAGAGAAAGGCCTTTTGCGCAGTTGCGCTCGCTTTGGGCTAAAGTGTCTCCCCATTGGGTCTATCGACGCGGGTTAATTTTCATTGCACAATCGTTTGCACCTTGCACCGCTTTAAATCAGTAGATTGATTTAGCCCGACCCGTTTTCGGTGCATTGAGCTTTTGTTGCCGCTCTCTTTTGCTTCATGATTGCCACGTTTCTTTCCGGACTGGGAACCGGTGCCGGACTCATCATCGCTATCGGCGCGCAAAATGCCTTCGTGCTGAGGCAAGGACTGTTGCGTCAGTACGTTTTACCGGTTGTTCTCGTCTGTATCATCGGAGACGTTCTCTGCATTTGCGCCGGAGTGGCAGGGATGGGGGCGCTGATTCGCGCCAATGAGTGGCTATTGGATCTTTTTCGCTGGGGCGGCGCACTTTTCCTAATGATTTATGGAATATCGGCCGCCAAACGAGCCGCAACGGGCGGTGCTGCGTTGGAGCTTTCGGAAAATCGTGCGGGGTCGCTCATAAAGGCCGTTTCCTCATGTCTGGCCTTTACGTTTCTCAATCCGCACGTTTACTTAGATACGGTCGTGCTGCTTGGCTCTATTGCTGCGCAGTACGGCGAAGATTTGAAATGGGTGTTTGCCGCAGGGGCCTTGACGGCCAGCGTACTGTGGTTCACCGGACTCGGGTTCGGAGCGCGTCTTTTGCTTCCGATCTTTCAAAAGCCGCAGGCATGGCGTATTCTCGATTCGCTGATCGCTGTTGTAATGTGGGCAATCGCGCTCACGCTCGTGACAAATCCGATCAGCAGCTAAATTTCTGCACCGTGATGAAGCGCAAACTGCTTTTGGACTTCATCAATGCGAGCCTTTAGGACTTTGCGTTTGGTATCAAGCCCCATGATGCGCTGAATATCGGGCTTTGCTTCGAGCGTCGCCTGCATGAGGTTGGATTCAATGCGCTGAAGCTCCAACCGATCGAACGTCAGTTCCACTTCAACGCGTGCAGCATTTTCCGGCGTCTGCAGCACCATTTCTCGAGCCACCAGATCGCAATAATGCGCGTAATAACGACTGGACTGCAGGCGCTCCAAAATGAGCTGACTTTGCAAAAGAGGCTCTTCGTCAGCCGTCACCGTGCGCCAAACTTCGAGAATTTCTCGTGCCGCTTCCGCTTCACTGCCAACAAACTCTTCTTCAATACGGGAAGAAAATTCCACGGCAAGCGCCGGATAGTTAAGAAGGTTTTGCAACAGTCGTTCGCGAATATCGCTCGTGGGCGCCAGCGACACGGGTTCGCCGCCGGTTCCAAAAAAAGGCTTTCGAGGCGTAAAACCTCCGTAACTGCGATTGCGACGCGCATCAAAATGCATACCCGTGGCGGGATTGGCCGCAGGCAGCTTCCTCACCGACGCAATACCGCACAAGCGTTCAATCTCGTCGGGGCTCATTCGTGCGTGCATCGCAAGCTCACCCACGAGCTGCTTGCGCAGAATCGGCGCCGATCGCATGGACACGATCAGGGGCTTACTTTCAGCGACAAATTGGCTTCGCCCTTCAGCCGTCCCCAAATCTTTACCTTGGGATACGGTTCTGACGAAATACTGTGTGAGCGTAAGACTCTTTTGCAGCTCGTCTTCAAATGCCTGAGCGCCCTTTTCCTTGATAAGACTGTCCGGATCGTGCTCAGGCGGAAGCACGACAAAGCGAATTTCCTGATCGTCTTCCACGACCGGCAAAGCTGCTTCCAATGCACGGCGCAAAGCATGCTGGCCGGCACTGTCGCCGTCAAAACTGAAGTAGACCGTATCAACCGCTCGCAAAAGTTTTTGTACATGCTCGGCCGTCACCGCCGTGCCAAGTGCCGCGCACGCTTCGGTAAAACCCGCCTGCGACAGCTGAATCACGTCCATGTAGCCTTCGCAGACAATGGCGCGATGCTTCTCGCGAATACTTGCGGAAGCTTCGTACAGACCGTAGATTTCACGACTCTTGTGATAGAGCGCCGTCTCGGGACTGTTGAGGTACTTGGGATGCTCGTCGCCGTTGAGGGTTCTAGCACCAAACGCAATCACTTGTCCGCGCGGATTGCGGATTGGAAACATCAGGCGACCGCGGAAACGATCATAGCGTTTGTCGCCATTGTGGATCACCAGGCCGCAACCGTCTTCTTCCTCCAGATCTTTGCTGGCGTACTGATCGCCGAAAACATCCTTAAGCGGTTGCCAGGCATCAGGCGAATATCCCAGCGCAAAGCGAGCGGCAGTCTCGCCCGTGATGCCGCGCTGTTTCAAATACTCAATGGTGCGGGTATTCGTCTTCAGACTTGCGCTGTAATAGTCTGAAGCCGCTTTCATCATGTCGGTAAGCGAGCGCACGCGCGTACGAGTTTCGCGATCGCGCGGAGTCTCCGGCACCGTCATGCCGATCGATTCGGCGAGTTTGCGGATGGCTTCCGGATACGACAGTCCTTCGTAGCGCATGAGAAAGCCGATGACGTTACCCGATGCGCCGCAACCGAAGCATTTGAAAAACTGCTTTTGCTGGCTCACAGAAAAAGACGGCGTCTTTTCCTTGTGAAATGGACAGCAGCACATGAAATTTTTCCCGGTGCGCTTCAAAGGCGAGACTTTGTTGATCACCTCAACAATGTCAATGCGACTCAAAAGCTCTTGAATGAAACTCTCCGGGATCATTTGCTGCAATAAAAAAGAGAAAGAAAAAAGACACAAAAACTGCGGCACGCCGCTCCATGACGCTGACCCGTCAGCATGGCGCGCACCGCAGCTTTCTTATATCAGAGCGACCGTAATCGTGTCGCCGACAGTAATCCGCTTAGGCCGACAATGCTGCCTTCACCAGCGCGGATACGCGACCCATATCGGCCTTGCCTGCGCACTTAGCCTTGACGATGCCCATGACTTTGCCCATGGCCGCCATACCGCTCGCGCCGGTTTCTGCGATCGCGTCAGCGACCACCGCCTTGATGTCCTCGTCGGACATCTGAGCAGGCATATACACGGACAACGTGTCGATTTCGTTCTGCTCTTTTTGAGCAAGGTCTGCGCGGCCGGCATCCGTGTACTGCTTCACGGAATCACGACGCTGCTTGATAAGCTTGCCAATGACGCCGGTCACGAGTTCATCGGTGGCCTCAACGCGGTCATCTACTTCGCGCTGTTTGATTGCGGCAAGCAACAAGCGCAGAGCCGACAGGCGTGCCGTATCGTGTGCACGCATGGCGTTCTTCATGTCTTCGGTAATGCGTTCTTTGATCGTCATTCTTTTTCTCCAACTGCAAGAAAAAACGGCCAACTCATTGTCGAGACGGCCGTCTTTCTCTGGCTTATCAAGCTAATTCCGGCGTCTTTATCAAAGCCGGCTTCAGTCTGTACTGCGCGAGCGATTAGTACAGCTTCTTGGGCAGCATCATGCTGCGAAGACGCTTGTAGTGACGCTTGATGGCAGCAGCCTTCTTGCGCTTACGTTCAGCCGTGGGCTTTTCGTAGAACTCACGGGCACGAAGCTCGGTCAGCAGGCCGGACTTTTCGATGGTGCGCTTGAAACGACGAAGCGCAACCTCAAAGGGTTCGTTTTCCTTAACGCGAATGGTGGGCATTGATAAGCACCTGATCCTAGGATGTTAGTTGTTGACACATCGCACGGGATTGCCGGCGCCGTCGTATCTCGATCGGTCGCGGGCGCAAATCCGGTGCGCCAAAAAAATTAGAGAGTCCGCATTCTGACACAAAACCGACATAAAGTAAACACAAAGAGCCAATATTTTTTTGCGAATTCAGGCTTTTGCCACATCCGCAAGGCTAAACTTCGCCATCATGGAAACAGTCATTCTTCACAGTTGTTGTGCGCCGTGTTCTGCGGCCGTACTTGAGTGGATGCTCGCTCATGACATCCGCCCCATTGTCTTTTATTTCAACCCAAACATTTTTCCTCAGGCCGAGTACGAAAAAAGAAAAGCCGAGTTGACAGTGCACTGTCAAAGGCTCGGTGTTGAAGTCGTTGATGGCGACTGGGATCACAACACCTGGCTGGAGGCCGTCAAAGGGCTGGAAAATGAGCCGGAACGCGGCCGACGCTGTTCGGTTTGTTTCTCCGTTCGATTGCGTGCGACTGCAAAACTTGCTCACGACCGCGGCATTGCCCGCTTTACCACCACTCTGGCCTCTAGCCGCTGGAAGAATCTTGACCAAGTCAATGCCGCAGGGCAAGAAGCGGCTGAACATTATGCTGATGTCCAATATTGGGACAAAAACTGGCGAAAAGACGGCTTGCAAGATCGGCGCAATGCCCTTTTGAAGTTCTACGGTTTTTATAACCAGACATGGTGCGGTTGCGAATTTTCATATCGCGACGCCCAAAAGCGTGCGTCCGAAATAGCGACACGCCTCGCAGCTCAATCGAACAAACTTTCGACTTAACCTATCGACGCGCCAAAGCAAGCAGGCAGATATTGGCAAGCACCAGCACCACGCCTACTGCCTGCCAAAGGCCAAGCACATCACCCAAAAGCACCATCGAGAAAACGATGGCAGAGAGCGGCTCCAGGCACACCACCAAACCAGAGACCACCGGCGAAATGTATTTCAGCCCAGTGAGATAAAGCCAGAATGCCGCCACCGTGCCAAAAACCACGATAAAGGCAAAATCGGCCGTCACCACCCAGTTCCAATTCACATTAAGCGTCCAGGGCGGGCAGAAGAAAGAAGCGATCACTCCACCAAAAAGAAAGGCCCACGCAACGACAACCGTAACGCCCGCTTTTGCCGAAGGTTTTTGCGGTTGGATACTGAAAGCTGTTGCGAAGACCGCCGAACACAGCCCCCAGACAACAGCCATCGGCGAAAATTTCAAACCGGAGAAATCACCGTCGGTCACCATCAGCGCAACACCGGCCGCAGCCAACACGGCGCAAATGCATTCCACGGACGTCATTTTCGTGCCTCTCGTCAGCGCCAACCACAGTCCCGCCAGCATAGGATTGAGTGTCAGGAATATCGCGGCAGTACCTGCATTTGAGTATGAAATCGACTGAAAAAAGCAGAAGTGCGCCAGGAATACCAGCACCCCACTCGTTAGGATCTCCAAAAGCAACTTGCGATCGTTGAATATTGACCACATCTTCCGAGGCATGATCAGCGTACCGATCGCCACAAAAAGCATCCCTGCAGACAACTGTCTCAACGTCACCAAACCCAAGGCAAAAAAGCCGCTTTTAATCTGAAAAAGATGTTGCACGGCCGTGCCCATGGCACCCCAAAAGACGGAAGCTATTACGGTAAAAAGAAAACCTAAGAAAAAAAGTCGGTTCATTTGGCTCGGACAAAATTCGTTGATCGGATTTTAGTTATCCTCAAACAACCGAGAATGTTCAGAATCAATTTTTGTTCTGTCGTTTTTGCAATCATCCGAACTTTTCTGTAATATTCAGCGCTCACCGCAGTGCTGTTCCATGTATGGTGGAATTTGCGCGGTCGGAGAAGTGGCCGAGTGGCTGAAGGCACACCCCTGCTAAGGGTGCAGATCAAAAATAACTGGTCTCGAGGGTTCGAATCCCTCCTTCTCCGCCAAGATTCTTAACCCCGTAGGACTTACATCCTGCGGGGTTTTCGTATGTAGTTTTGAAAATGCTTATCCTGCAAGTCCTCGGTATTGCCGTCGCACTTTCCATCGACGCCATGGTCGTCGCTCTATGCTGGAGCGCCACCTGCAAACACGTTACGACCAAACACATCTTTCAATTCGCTGCAGCTTTCGGCTTTTTCCAGTTCCTGATGCCACTTGCGGGAGGACTTGCCGGCAATACCGTTGCGGATTTGGTCAGCTCTTGGGATCACTGGATTGCTTTTGCACTGCTTGCCTGGGTCTCCTTATCGATGGTTCGCGAGGCTTTCGGCGATGAAGAAGAACCTGAACTGTGCCAAGTCTGCGGTACCGTGCCCTGGGGGACACTTTTGACGTTGTCGGTTGCGACGAGCCTCGATGCACTGGCCGTCGGTTTTTCGTTTGCCATGGCCAAATTCCCGATCCTCTGGCCCTCGGTCGTCATTGGCTCCGTTTGCTTTGTGCTGACAGCTATTGCCGTTATGCTCGGCAGCAAACTTTCAAGCAGAGCAGCTCGCCACAGCGCCAAACTCTCGCTTTTCGGTGCCGCCGTCTTGTTTGCCATCGGACTTAAAGTGCTCTACGAGCATGATGTATTCCAAGGTCTGTTTTGAGATTCTGTTTGATCTCAGAGACTCAGTTTGCTAGGCTGAGTTTGTTCACGTTTGAAATTTTCGACGCTTTTCAATCATGTCAGCAGCGCCTAAACAAATTCCTGCGCGCGCTCCTCAGAAGCGCTTTTTCATCCTTCCCGTACAAAGTTTCACGGAAGAATTAGGTGAACGCATTTCCGCTGCCCGCCGTTGCTGCAAACTTACGCAAGAAGAATTGGCGCAGAAAAGCCGCACGTCGCTTTCGACTTACAAGCGCATTGAACAGGGCGACACGACGGTTTCCATCGGTACCGTATTGAGCGTCCTATATTGCCTCGACAATCTGGAAAGTTGCGAAGGGATCCTTGCCGAAGTTCTTCAAGCTTCGCACTCCGCCAATCAACTGCCGCAACGCGTGCGACACAAAAAGCGGCCCGCCCAAAAGACCGCTCGTAGCAAAGCGGAGAAAGCCACGCGCTCAAGCAAAAGCTGAGCTTCGTCACTGCCAAGAGTCAGGTTCGTTCCAGAACTGCATCAGACGCTCTAATCGGAGCGTCTTTGTGTATGGAGGCAAGCTCTGCCAAATCTTCTTGCCGTAACCCGAGCGAACCAGACGCACGTCACCGATGATAAGAATGCCGCGATCGGCTTCACTGCGAATCAAACGCCCTGTGCCCTGCTTGAGCGCAATGGCAGCAGCGGGCACAGACAGAATATTGAAGGACGACTGCCCCTGGCTGTCGAGCCATTTACAACGCGCATCAAACACGGGATCTTCACGATTTGGGAAAGGAAGCTTGTCAATGATCACAAGTGACAACTGATCGCCCTTGATGTCGATGCCCTCCCAGAAACTCATCGTTGCCACCAAAATGGGATGCTGCTCGTGGCGGAACTTATCCAGGAGCTTCTCTTTTGACTCCTCGCGCTGGACCAAAACCGTATAGTCACGCCCATTGGCGGCAATGTATTCGCGCAACTGCTCGGCTGCACGCTCCATGCCTCGATAGCTGGTGCACAGCACAAAAGCTCGCCCCTGCACCATGTCAATCACTGGCCAGACCTGTTTTATGAGTTCATCCGTGAATTCGTCCCGCGCCACGCCGCTTTTGAGATTCGGCATATCGGGCGGCACATAGAGCATGGCTTGATTCTCATGATCAAACGGAGAATTCCAAGCATGCTCCTCGGCACCTTCGATGCCGAGCGCCTGCGTGAAATGCTTGAATTCCCCATCACCTACAGCCATTGTTGCCGACGTGAAAACCCAGGCCGTTTCTTTACGCAGACTCATCATCCGAGAGAACGGTTCGGCAATATCCAAAGGCGTCACTGTAAGGCGCGCTTCACTACGACTGCGCGATATCCAGCGCACAAGCGGCTTTTGCTCCGGCGGCATCGGCATTCCGGCGTGTTTAAGCCAGATCACCCACTGCTTCATGTCCTGCAGGATGGCGGTGCCCGACTCAATGAAGACGCCCAGATCGTCGCTCATTTCAACAAAAGGTGCAGCCGCTTCCAGCAACACTTCCAGCACAAGCGCGGCATTCTCCAAATGCTGAGTCGATCCTTGCATGCCGCTGATGGTCTCAATATTGCGGCTGTCACCTTCGAGCACACCGGCGCCTTCGAGCCCCAACACAAAGTCATAAAGAGACTTCTTGATCGTCTGCGTGATGACATCCCACGAGGTTCCCTTGGGGGCAGCACTTTTGAACTTGCCCATCAGAATGGGGCGTATGCTTTCAACGACCTCGCGAATGGCTGTCGTGGACAATTCGCTGCCGAAGTAATTCGTGGCGATTTCGGGAAGTTTGTGCGCTTCGTCAAAAATCACGGCGTCCACACGCGGCAGCATCCCGTCGTCCTGACCACCTTCGAGCTCCATGGCCGCCGCCGAAAGAAACAGATGGTGATTGACGACAATGACATTTGCCTTCTGAGCTCTCAAGCGAGCTCGAGTCACAAAGCATTCACGAGCGTACTGACAATGTTTACCGAGACAATTGCCGGCCGTACTGGTGACGGAAGGCCACACGGCGCTGTCTTCTGCCACGCCGCTTACTTCACTGATGTCCCCCGTTTTTGTACGATCCAAAAAGATACGAATTCGCCGAAAATCCTCCACAGCATCCCGCGAAGCTAGTGTGATTTCTCCGCGTTCGCACATATTGATGCGATGCTTGCACAAATAGTTCGAGCGTCCTTTGAGAAGCGCAACATTGGCAGGCAATCCGCAGGCCCGCATCAGAGCCGGGATATCTTTACGACAGAGCTGTTCCTGAAGCGATTTACCCGCCGTACTCACGATAACGCGACAGCCTGCGATCAAAGCTGGGGTGAGATACGCAAAGGTCTTACCAGTACCTGTTCCTGCTTCAGCCAAAAGCTTGCCTTTGCTTTGAAGCGCCTTAGCCACAGCCAGAGCAAACTCGATTTGAGCCGGACGCGAAACAAACCCCGTCGTTGCGTGCGCCAAAGAGCCGTCAGAAGCAAAAGCCTGCTGCACACGCGCTTCGTAGTCCTCCGGGAAAACTGCTCCTTGTCCGACAGCAGATTCCTCCCGCTCTGCCGATTTCGCAGGACTTCCGATGCCGTTTTCAAACTCAGCAAACGGGATCATCGGCGCATCAATTGGCGCCGTGATATGAGCCATTTGCTCGAGATCATCAGCAAGCAAACTTCTCGCAATCTCGTCGAGCTCAAGGTCCGCTCGTCCGCTCTTGAGCCCTGATTTCACTTCTTGTTTGCCTCGCTCTTTTTTTGTTCCTGTTCTTTTTTAGCCTTTTGTTTGGCTCGCTTTTCCAAAGCCTTTTCACGATCGGCACGGCGTTTCTCGCGTTCGGCGACCTTCTTGTCGTACTCTGCGCGATGCTTGGCTTCTTTCGCTTTCTTTTGTTCGGCCTCAGCCTGACGTTCTTCAAGAGCCTTCATGCGCTTGGCGTGAGCTGCCTTGTTTTCCTGAGCATTTTTCTGCGCTTCGGTAGGTTTACGCGGCGTTGCTTTTTTTACCGACTTGGGCGGCTGAGCGGCTTTGGCATCACGCTCTTTCTGTCGAACCGCTTCCTTGCGGGTTTCATCTTCGCGCACAATACGGCGTGCCTCGGACTCGATCGCTTGCAGACGGCGAGATTGACGCAACTCGGCCTTACGGACATCCTCTACGCAACTGTTCACAAAAATGTTCTCATTACAGCGACGCTTGGAATATTCCGAAAGTTCCTTCAACTTGCTTTTGGCGGCACGTACTTCCCGCAATGCCTGATCCGCGGCTTCTCGAGTCGTGATTGATCCCTTCGGGAACCGCTGCATCAGCGCCTGATTCTCGATCGCAGCAAGATCAGGATCAAATGCAAAGGCTTGAGTGGTGCAAGCCATAAAAAGAGCGAAAAGAATGGGCGTAAGAGCTTTCACGGGGAAAATAACAGAAGCAAGAAATTGATGAAATGAATACAGTTATCGGTTCGAGACGAAAGGCGTTTCTTGCTCCCGAACCTTCGGAGTCGAAATTTTACTGCAGCTGCATTTTTCGCATGTATTGCCAAACGTCTCAAACTGCGACGAGCTCTTTTGCACATCGTGGACTTTCTTTGAGCAACACCTGCGCTACAAATCGTTTTTTAGGCGTAGACTCAAAATTTGAGATCCCAAAAAATACTGAGGATTTTTATGAACTGGCGTGTGGTTTTAGCCGTCCTGACGTGCAGCACGGTTCTCATGTCGGCAAGCTACACCATGTTGATTCCGTTCCTGCCGATGTATCTTATCCAAGAGCTCGGCGTTCAAACCTCGGAAGTCAATTGGTGGAGCAGCATCATTTTTGCCGTGAGCTTTTTGATTTCAGGCATTTTCGCTCCCATCTGGGGAGCTATGTCCGATAAGGGCTCTCGCAAGCTCATGGCGTTGCGCGCCGCCAGCTGTTTGGCAATCACCTACTTTCTGGGCTCCATCGTCCAGACCCCCTGGCAATTGTTCGGGGTTCGCGTACTGCAAGGTCTTGCCGCTGGCTTATGGCCGGCTCAGCTGGCTATTTTGACTTCCGTCATTCCGCACAAGAAGATCGGCTTTAGCATGGGCCTGATGCAAGCAGGGCTGACCGCAGGAGGCGTTCTGGGACCGCTTGTGGGCGGTTTTCTCGCAGAAGTGTTTGGGATGCGCTCGACGTTTCAGATCGCCGCTGTAGCGCTCACCACCATCACCATCGCGCTGGCGGTATTGATTAAGGAACCGCCGCGAGCCAAGCCCGTACAAAAAAGCGCCGATGATCCCGTTCGAGTTACGCCTTTGCGCAACCCCGTCATTCTGCGCATGCTTTTTGCCGCAGCTGTAGTTCAAATGAGCGTGCTGATGGTTCAACCCGTGCTGCCGCTTTACATCGCGGAACTGCAGGGCTCAATGGATCGCATCGTCTTCATTTCCGGTTTGGTCTTTTCAATCGTAGGCATCTCCGGCGTGATCGCCTCTCCGCCATGGGGAATGCTCGGTCAGGGATGGGGCTACCGTCCGGTCCTCTATCTTTCGCTCTTTCTGAGCGGCATCTTCGGCATTGTGCAAGCTATTCCTCACGACCTCACTTGGTTTACGATCTGGCGCTTCGTAGGTGGCCTGACCTTTGCCGGCATCTTCCCGGCCATCAACGCTGTACTGACGCAATCGTCTGATCCTCAAGATCGCGGCAAAGTGTTCGCCTACTCTTACTCTGTTCAGCAATTCGGTAGTGTGATTGGCCCGGTGCTGGGCGGAGCACTTGCCACATGGGCAAGCAATCAGGTCACGCTAGCGGCCGCCGGTGCCATGCTCTTTCCTGTAGTCGCCATCCTTTACTTCTTCCGCCCGAAGGCTCCGGCCCCCGCGACCGGTATGCCCAAAGCGCTTTCCGAGAGCGGATGCGAAGTGCGACGTGAAATGGAAAAACAAGCCGCAGTCGAGCGAACGACTGACAACGAATCCAGCGATTCTGTCAATAAGGCCTAACGAAGAGCAACAGTGCTCGGACGGGCGGAAGAGCCAAACACGCTTTTTCTGCCCGTTCTGTTTGGGCAAGTCTGGAAAATAGGCATGAAAAAAGCCGCTCACCTTTCGGCGCGGCCTCTTCATCAATCTGATAAGTGCGATGGCAGGGGTAGTAGGATTCGAACCTACGAATGGCGGATTCAGAATCCGCTGCCTTAACCGGACTTGGCGATACCCCAGCACTTGGTGCGGTCGGAGAGACTCGAACTCTCATGGCTCTCACCACAGCCACCTCAAGGCTGCGCGTCTACCAATTTCGCCACGACCGCTTGGCACTCAAGAAAACTTTTGTTTTCTTTGAGTCACTCACAGTCGGACATAACCGGGACCGACTGCGAGGCCGCGAATATTAACGCGGAACCTGGTTGGATTGCAAGTCATCCTTCGCAGCAGGCGCTTCAGAGCCAGCTGCAGCGGGAGCCTGCGTCGTCTGTTCGGTCGTCACCGTACCGAGCACGCCACCCTGTCGCTGCTGGCTCTGCTTGTTGAAAGCACCGGAGCCGAGCGTGATGGCAATGGTGGCGCAGAAAAAGATCGTCGCAGCCACAGCCGTGGAACGCGACAGGAAGTTGGCCGAGCCGGTGGCGCCGAAAAGCGAACCGGAGGCGCCCGAACCAAAAGCAGCACCGAGATCGGCGCCCTTGCCGTGCTGCAGGAGCACCAGAATAATGACAGCAATCGCAGCAATGATCTGCACAACGATTGCGATACTCATCAACATCTGCATAGTTGTGTGTTTTCCGTGAGGGTTCTGATTGTGGTTATTAAAAAGCTCTCAATCTGCCTGCGCCATCAGTGCGCCGTGCAGATCTCATAAAAATCCTGTGCCTTAAGCGCTGCCCCGCCGATCAAACCGCCATCAATGTCGGGCATGGCAAAAAGCGAAGCCGCATTGGCGGGCTTGACGCTGCCGCCGTAGAGGATTCGCACCGTTTGAGCAAGCTCAGCTCCATGGCCAGCAAGTTCCGCACGTAAAGCGGCATGCACTTCCTGCGCAATCTCAGGTGTTGCACTTTTACCCGTACCAATCGCCCAAACGGGCTCGTAGGCAATCGTACAGCGCACAAAATCCTCTGTCCCTACTTCGCGCATCACCGCTTCGAGCTGGCGCGACACCACAGCGATCGTTTCACCGGCTTCACGCTCTTGGAGCGTCTCACCCACACAAACGATGGGCTCAAGCCCCGCAGCCAAGGCAGCCTTGGTCTTCAATGCCACTCGTTTGTCCGTGTCACCATATAGTGCACGGCGTTCGGAGTGACCGACAATCACATAGCGGCATCCGATTTCGGCGAGCATACGAGCGCTTACTTCACCGGTATAGGCACCGGACTCGAATTCGTTAACATCCTGAGCACCGAGCGCCACCGACGAGTTCTTAAGCAAACCAGCCATTTGGGACAGATATACGGCAGGCGCACAGACAGCCGTTTCGCAACCTGCGCTCTCCAAAGCAAGAAACGCCTCTGCCCACTGGGCATTGGCCTGAAGCGATCCGTTCATTTTCCAGTTGGCGACTACCAGTCTGTTTCGCATGCCTTCGTTCTCCAAAAACCGCTGTCGAAAGTGAATTTAGGATTTTAACTGATCTTGCTTCGTTTCTTAAGGCGGCGAAAGCGGACCGACCGGTCCGCTTTGCTTTTCCTCGCTTTTGCCCTCAGCCGGCAATGAAGCGCCGGCTGAAGACCGCCGTCATGTTACTCTTCGTTGAGAAGAGCCTTCATCGACAGACGCGGACGATTCTTATCGTCAAAGCCAATCACCTTGACACGCACCGTCTGGCCTTCCTGCAGGTAGTCGGAGACCTGATTGACACGTTCGTTGGCGATCTGGCTGATGTGCAACAGACCGTCCTTACCGGGCAGCAGACCGATAATGGCACCAAAATCAAGCAGCTTGACAACGGGGCCTTCGTAAATCTTGCCCACTTCGACATCGGCCGTGATCTCTTCGATGCGCTTCTTAGCGAATTCAGCACGTTGCGTATCGTTGGAAGCAATCGTCACCGTGCCGTCGTCTTCGATGTCAATCTGGCAACCGGTTTCTTCACACAGACCGCGGATCGTGGCACCGCCCTTACCGATCACGTCACGGATTTTTTCCGGATTGATCTTGAGGGTGAGCAGACGCGGAGCCCAAACGGAGAGTTCCTTGGCGCCGTCGCCGGCCATTTCGTGCATCTTGCCGAGGATGTGCATGCGGCCTTCGTGAGCCTGAGCCAGAGCAGCCTGCATGATTTCGGCCGTGATACCTTCAATCTTGATGTCCATCTGAAGAGCGGTCACACCATTTTCGGTACCTGCCACCTTGAAGTCCATGTCGCCGAGGTGATCTTCGTCGCCGAGAATGTCGGTGAGAACGGCAAACTTGTTGCCTTCCTTGATGAGCCCCATGGCAACACCTGCCACGTAATCCTTGAGCGGCACACCGGCGTCGAGCATCGACAGGCAGCCGCCGCAGACGGAAGCCATCGAGGAGGAACCATTGGATTCGCAGATTTCGGAAACCACGCGAATCGAGTAGTTGAATTCTTCGGCGCTGGGCAACACTGCCTTCAGAGCGCGCTTGGCGAGACGACCATGACCGATTTCACGACGCTTGGGGCTGCCCACGCGACCGGTTTCGCCGGTGGCAAACGGAGGCATGTTGTAATGCATGATGAAGCGATCGCGGCTTTCGCCCATGATGTTGTCGATGATCTGTTCATCCTGCTTGGTACCGAGCGTGGTGAGCACCAGAGCCTGCGTTTCACCACGGGTAAAGAGGGCAGAACCGTGGGTACGCGGCAGAATCGACTGACGGATTTCGATCGGGCGAACCGTACGGGTATCGCGACCGTCAATACGGGGCTTGCCTTCGAGAATATTGGTGCGAACGACGTGGGCTTCCATTTCGAAGAGGATGCCGTGAACTTCGTTCATGTCGGCAACTTCGGTGCCTGCGGCTTCGGCATCGGCCGTCAGTTGAGCTTCCACCTTTTCGTAGATAGCACGCAGCTTTTCGGTACGGCTCTGCTTGGAGCGAATCGTGTAGGCCTCTTCGATGTCAGCCTGAGCAATTTCGTGCACGCGGGCAATGAGCGCCTCGTTCTTCGGAGCAGGCTGCCAATCCCAAGCAGGCTTGCCGGCTTCGGCGGTCAGTTCGTGGATGGCATTGATGGCCACCTGCATCTGCTGATGCCCGAACATCACGGCATCGAGCATCGTCTGTTCAGGCAGGCAATCGGCTTCGGACTCGACCATCAGCACGGCACGTTCGGTACCGGCTACGACAAGGTCAAGACGAGAATCCTTAAGCTGAGAAACAGTCGGATTGCACACGAAGCCGCCGTTGACATAACCCACGCGGCAAGCGCCGATCGGACCCTTGAACGGAATACCGGAAATGGTCAGAGCGGCGGAAGCACCGATCATAGAAGGAATGTCCGGGTTGATTTCGGGATCAACGGAAAGCACGTGAATAATCACCTGCACTTCGTTAAAGAATCCGTCCGGAAAGAGCGGACGGATCGGGCGATCGATCAAGCGGCTCGTGAGAGTTTCGTGCTCAGACGGACGGCCTTCACGCTTGAAGAAGCCGCCGGGGAACTTACCGGCAGCATAGGCCTTTTCGATGTAATCAACGGTAAGAGGGAAGAAATCCTGTCCGGGTTTGGTTTCCTTCTTGGCCACAACAGTAGCCAGAATAACCGTGTCGCCCATTTGAACAACGACGGCGCCGGAAGCCTGGCGGGCGATTTCGCCCGTGGTGAGCGTCACTTCGTGTTGGCCGAACATGAAGCTCTTGGAGACCTTGTTGAACATGCTCATTTTTGAGTTTCCTTTGTTCTCAGGTGCTTTGCTTCCCGTATGGCTTTTGGTTCGTTCGGTGCTTGATGGCACGCTGCGGCACAAAATTCCGATCCGTTGTCAGAGGCTTGTGTCGCAACGCGCGTTACCGTCACCCGAAGAGCCTTTGCCGGAGCAAAGCAGGTTAATCAATTGTTTTTTCAGCTGCCCTTAGACAAGCTTACGGCCTGTTTGCGCTTTGACAAACAGGCCGCGGGATTCGGCAATTCTTACTTACGCAGCTTGAGCGAATCGATCAGCTTGCGGTAGGCAGCCACGTCCTTGCCCTTGAGGTAGTCGAGCAGCTTGCGACGGCGGCTCACCATCTTCAGAAGGCCACGACGGGAGTGGTGATCCTTCTTGTGTTCCTTGAAGTGTTCGGTCAAGGAATTGATGCGAGCGGTCAGCAGAGCGACCTGAACTTCGGGGGAACCCGTGTCGCCTTCGGCGCGGGCGTACTGGGCAATAACTTCTGCCTTGTTGATTTCAGACATTTTTCACCTTAAAAGAGGCGGTTAAACACATGCGGTGCGGGTGTCGAGCCTACACCGTGAGAAAGGCGCAATTTTACTTATTTGCTATTAAAAATCAATAGCCAAGGCGCGACAAGAAACGTTCGCGCGTGAGGTCTTCATGGTGCACGGCGATATTAGCCGCACGCGTCAGAAGCGGACAGTCACTTCGGGGAAATTGATCGAAAACACGAGCAACATTGAGTCCCTCGACCACCATACCTACCTCGGCCAGCGCTTTTTCGGGCGACAGTCCCTGCCCGAGCCAACACCCATAAGTGAAATTGCGGCTGTGAACGCTTAGAGCCGTTGCCAACAAATCCCCCAACGCGCCATAACTCAGAACATCATCCGCACTTGCTCCCACAAAGCGGCGAGCCTCGGCAATGGCATCCGTCAGGAAACAGGCCCGAAAATTATCTCCCAATGCAAGACCTTCGGCGATGCCGGCCGCAATGGCAATTAAATTTTTCACAGCACCGAACCGTTCCAGAGACTTGACATCTTCCTGCTCGGAAATGCGGGCGCGAGCTTTGGCAAACACGCGCTTCATGACCGAACGGGCACAGGAACTACCAGCCAGACTAATCCCGAACGGTAGATTGGTGGCAACCTCCTCGGCGTGCGATCCTCCGCTCAAGACACAAATGTCTGCGTCGGGAAGTTCCTCGGCAACTACCTCAGAAAGTGTCTTAGCACTTCCTTGTTCAAGGCCCTTGGCGGCGATGCAGACAACCGTCTTGGAAGAAATCAACGGAGCAATATGGCGAGCCATGTCGCGAATGTAACGCGATGCCACCACCAAAATGACGGCGTTTGCCTCACGTAGCTCCTCGCCCATCGTTGATCTGACATCAACGCGAGGATCCAGAATGAATCCGGGCAACTTCGGATGTCGGCGATCCATCTGCAATGCTTGAACGTTTTTACCCGTCGCCGAATAAAGCGCGACATCGGCGCATGGCGCTGCAATGTGCGCAAGTACCGACCCCCAGGTGCCCGCTCCGATGACAGCCAACGACACCCGCTCGCCGCTTGTTTCTGAAGTCGTATTCATAATTCAAATTTCGCGCGTTAATTTTTTCTGTCGCAATTATGCGCAAAGAACGATTTTGACGTCAGCCTGATTACTGTCAAACGACAATTTCTCCTCTTTTGGCCTTGGCCGCCTGAAAGACCTTCAACGACAAAGTAACGCCCGCCAAAAGCAAAGCCATGCCGGCAAGCATGTTCCACGCCGGCCACTGCATACGCAACACATGCGCGTAGGTCACGGCAAAGATCGTCTCAAAAACGATCATCTGGCCGGCCAGTGCCGTCGGCAAACGCTGACTCATCGCGTTCCAGAAGACAATACCGACCCAAGACCCCATCAGTCCGCTGAACACCATGACAAACACAAACCACATCGGGTCATAACCAAGCAATGGCGTTCCGTCGGGCTCCAGCTCCCAGAAAAAAAGATACATCACGACGGCAAAAGGAAACGTCGTTAGTCCCTGCGCCGTGGACCAGGCTCGTGGGGAACGGCCGGGGTGGGCCAGCAGCCAGTCGGCGTTTCGAATCGGATACCACGTCCAGAGCAACAAAGCGGCAACTCCCATTATCACGCCATACCAAAACTTCACGCCGCCGTCGGCCGAAGCACGAACAACCATTTCAAACTCGGTCATGCTCGCAAGCGCAAAACCGCAAACAATGAGTAAAAGCCCCGGCACCAGACGCGACCAGGCCAAAGCCGTGCCTTTTTTCTTGTCGCGAATGTTGGAGACGGCTGCCACAAGAACGGGCACTGCCGACATTGCCATTCCAGCCACAGGCACGCCTGCGTTCTGGATGCACTCAATCAGGCACCAGTAGTAGGCAATGTTTCCGATGACGCCAAGTTTGGAGACGTCAATCCAATCTCGTAATGTGTAGTATGCAAATTCACGCCGCTCCATCCATGCCAGCGGCACCGCTACCAGACCGAAACTGACGAAGCGCCCGGCGGCCATCAGTGCCGGCGGATACCCCGGCAAGACCTCCGGCACCAGGTACACAAAGCCCCAGATCATGCAGGCTAGGACACCGTAGAGAAAACCGAGCGCCATAAGAATTCTTTTCAGAAATGACAAACAACGTGTGCATTATGCCCATACCAAACGGGCTTGACTGCAAGAACGACAGGCACCAACACTGTCACAGCCGTCCGCGGGCGGTACAATCGAAAGGTTGAGAATTTTTGCGGACCTCGCGTGTCCAAATTGTTTACAAAGGAATTTTCGATGTCCAATACGCTTACCGAATGGTTCCGTCACGTTCCCGAAGAAAAGTGGCTCCGCGATCCGGCCGCCAGCCGTGCCGATGCACAGGCCATTTGGGAAAAGCTCGAGCTCAAAGCCGGCGTGCGTGTGTTCGAATGCCCCTGCGGCAAAGCCGATCTGAGCTTTCCGCTGGCGCGCCTTGGCGCCAACGTCAGCGGCATCGATTTCAACTCTCACTTCGTGAGCGCCGCCAAAAACAAATTCTCCCGAGCTGGGCTTGCCGGCGAATTCAAAACCGATGACATGCGCACGGCACAGTTCCCCGAACAAATGGATCTCATCATCAATTGGGCAAGCTCCTTCGGCTACTTCTCGGACAAAGACAACGCCGATTTGCTCGCCCGATTTGCCAAGAGTCTGGTCGAAGGCGGACGTCTTCTCATCGAAGTGGCTAATCCTTCGCGTGTTCTGGCCGGTGAGGCCACCCGCATCATCGCTTCCGGCGAACAGGTTTGCGAGACGTGGGACGCTGAATCCAAGCGCGCTACCGTCATCTTCCCTGCCACGCAGTTCCGCGGTCCGGTGTCGGCAAGCGTCCGCGTTTACACGTGTGACGAATACCGTTCAATGCTGGCGGCTGCAGGCCTCAAGCTCGTGGACTTCTACGGTCAGGGCTTTACGGAATTCACTCCCGAAAGCACCCGTCTGATCGTGCTGGCTCAGCGTTAATTTCTTTTTGCAAAAATTCATTTCGTTTTAACGCTTTTTTATTCCGGCAGTCCTATAAAGTAGTGCTATAGGTCGGGCCGTTGCATAAAGCGGCGGCCGCCTTTTCGTACTCGAAAGGAATTGCTATGGCCGGATCAAAAGTCCTCAAGCCTGTCGCGGGCGTTGTCATTCTCGTGGGTCTTTATGCCGCAGCGGGCTATATCGGTGTACCCGCGGGCGTGCGCTGGGCGGTTTCGAACGTTGTGCCTGATGCCCTGGGCGGTCGGGACGCCACCGTCGGCGACGTTTCGTTTAACCCCTGGAACTGGTCGCTTGAAATCAACGACCTGGCGATCAAGTCAGCCCACGCACCGAAGAACAATCTTCTTACCCTTAAGCATCTGTCGGCCGATCTGAGCGGCAGCACGCTCACCGAAATGGCTCCGATCGTTGAATCCATCACGGTTGACGGTTTCAACATGCACCTAACCGCCAATGAGGCCAACAACAAGGAAGCCAAAGAAGCCGTCGAAAAAGCGCCCGCCGACGCTTCGACCTCTTCCGGGCTTCCCGCCTTCTCACTTGCCAACGTACGCGTCACCAACAGCAGCGTAAGACTGACGAATGCTCAAAATGGCGCCGACGTCAAGATCACCGACATTGATTTCGCGCTTCCCATCTTGTCAACGCTGCCCTCTTCGAGCAAGGCTTCCATCAACCCCAAGCTTTCTCTCAAGGTTGACGGTACGCCGATTAACGCCGAAGGCACGCTCAAGGGCGAAACGGCAACGATGGCCGTGAAGATCGACAAACTCAACGTTGCCAAGCTCCTCAAGGCCGCGCCCGTCACTCTGCCCGTAGCCGTCGAAAAGGCTTCGGCCTCGTGCGACTTGCATGTGTCCTTCGACATGCCCAAGTCCGGCGTCTCCGGCATCAAGGTAAGCGGCACAGCTTCGGCCAGCGACCTTGACGTTCGCGATGCCAAGAACAAACCGTTCGTGAGTGTCAAGTCCGCTTCAATTGACCTCAAGAATGTTGACGTTTCGGCGCAAAAGGCCGAAGTCAACAGCGTCAAGATCGTGCAGCCCTCGATCAAGCTTGCAATCGCTTCGCAGGCAAAGTCAACGCCGGCCAAGACCTCCGGCTCTGCCTCTCCAACATCCGAAGCATCTTCCGGTGCAGCCTGGAAGTGGTCCGTCGGTTCGGCTCAGATCAGCAACGGCTCGGTGCAAGTCACGGATACCAGCCTCAAGCCTGCGGCCACGCTTTCCGTTTCTGCGATCAATCTCGACGCCAAGGGATTCTCCTCGGACAAGGGCAAGACCGGCACCTACTCAGCCAGCGCCAACGTTGCGCAAGGAAAGCTCTCCTCTGCGGGCAAGCTCTCGATTCTGCCGCTGGCTGTCAACGCCACCACCGACGTGAAGAATCTGCACTTTGCCACCTTCAATCCGTGGATCAAGGCTCTTGCGGGCGCTCAGCTCACCAAGGGCACAGCCGACGTCAACGGCAAGGTTGATCTGAAGTCCGACAAGAAACTGGCGCTCAAGTGGAACGGCGATCTGGCCGTCGCGAATCTGGAAGCCAAGAATGCCGCAGGCAAGACGCTGATGACCTGGACGCAGGCCAAGGCCACCGGCGTGGATCTGCAAAGCCTTGACCCCGTCAACATCGCCGTAAAAAACCTTACTGTCAAGGAACCGGCCAAGCAGGTTACCAAGAACGTCAGCAAGGCCGCGGGTCTGATCGGTGCCATCGCTGCACTGACCGGACATGAAAACACGGCCGAACGCGCTCAGAAGGCAGCAGAAGTTGTCACGTCCGACATTTCGATTTCCAACGTCGAATACAAGGACGGCAAATTCATGCTCACCGAAAAAAGCAAGAATGCTCTTTCAGCATTGGTGCTCGAATCGCTCAACAGCGTCTTCGGAACCGACAAGAGCAAAAGATAGTTAGTGGTTTTGCACCTCTAGCGGCGCTGCGGATGTTGCCTGCGGCGCCGTTTCTGTCTATTCATTAACGGATGCGCCTATAGAACGCATCGAACCTGCGAGAAAAAAGCATCCAGGCCGCAAACCAGGTTATTGCTGCACAGCTTCCGATAATGAGCGCTGCGCGCATCCAGGCAAGCTCTGCGGACTGACGAGCCAAAGCCAAATCCACTGCCGTTCGCACCCACTCACAACCCGCAAGAACAAGCAAAAAGCCGCAAATGCGTGGGCTCCAAACGCTGCGCACGAAAAGCAGTGTTGACGGCACAAGCACAGAGAGCGCAACCGGCAATCCAAGCCCGTGAAAGAGCAGGTGCGCGCCAAAGAGCACAAAGCACAGTACCGGATAAAGAAGCGCCAGACGAATCACGATTTGTTCTCCTGAGATTGCGACTTGTCGTCAGAAACCGGCGCAGGACGGATAGCCACCTGCCGCGCCTTGCCGCGGGGCTTTTCGGGCGGCGTAACGGTAAGCGACTTCCACATATGCTCCAGAGCAAGCAACGGGTGCGAAAAGAGCACTCGCGGCCCCGCATACCGCATCACCTCAGAAATGCGCTTTCGGTACTCGGGCTTGTAGCAATGCACCTTGCATTTGGCGCAGACGGGCTTTCCTTCCTTAAAGGGACAGCAGGCAAGCCGCTTCATTGCATAGTCGGCCAATTCCTGACAGGACCCGCACAATGCATCGCCTTGCAAAGCGTGATGCGCACGGCAGTAGATACGGATCATGGCAAGCACGGTGTCGGCTTCGCGCTTAAGCGGCCCTGCGTCAAGGCGCTTGAGTCGATCGTCGGTTTGTTGGGAACGTTGCTGCATGAATGCTCTTGACAAAGACGTTGGAGTTGCAGGCAATCTATCCCGTGCGCCTTAAATGAGTCTTGTTTTCTGTATTTATAAGGATTTTCAGGGCCATTGGCCTACCCGATTGGCCTACCTTGATCGCTCGAAATGGCGCCGAAATCACCCCCGGAGCACCGATCGAAATCAACTTTTCAAGGCCGCAGTGTTGTAATTTATCCTAGGGTTAACACCCCCCCCCGAAGCCACTTTCTTTCACGGTTTTCTTGTAAGCCAAAAACGGCGGGTGCGATGATCGTCCCGTCCTGCAAGGACTTCCGCCGGATTGGGTCACGTCTTTGCAAGAGTCCGTGTCCAATGTTCCGTCCGGCGGTTTTTGCAAAAACTCAACTCTTGCAAGTCTTTTAAAGACTAGGAGAAATAATCATGAAAAAGACTTTGGCTGCTGTCGCCGTCCTCGGCGCTTTTGCCGGTTCTGCTCTGGCTGCTGATGTTCAGCTCTACGGTATCGTCGATACGGGCTTCCAGTATCTCCATACTGATGCTGACGCCTCTCGTGCTGTCTATGACGGCGCCGGTGATTGTCGTATCAAGCAGTGTCTCATCGCCTATGTATCTGCCCTCACAGACCTTAGCGATATTTGCAAATGTAAGATTCTTCATGTACTTATCCGACATGCTACACCTCATATTTTTTCAAAGATATGTCAATCAGATGCTCACAGAGCTGATTAAAGCTCATACCGATAACCGCTGCCTCCTGTGGCAGAAGACTGGTCGGAGTCATGCCCGGCAGTGTGTTTGCCTCGAGGCAGAACATCTCATTTTTGTCATTGAGCAAAAAGTCTGAGCGTGAATATGTATCAAGCCCGATAACGCGCGCTACCTCCTCGGCATAGTGCTGCATATCCTTTGTCACCTGCTCTGGAAGCTCGGCCGGACATGTCTCTACTGTACTGCCCGCCTTGTATTTATTCTTATAATCGTAGAAGCCCTCCTTCGGTGCAATCTCTATAATAGGAAGAGCCTTGCCCTCGATAACGCCGACAGAGAACTCCCTGCCCTGTACAAATTCCTCGATAACCAGCTCATTTTCCCACTTGAAGGCATCGTCAAGTGCCGCCTTGAACTCTGCCGCATCCTTAACGATAGTGACACCGATGCTTGAACCGCCGCAGCATGGCTTTACCACACATGGAAGTGTCAGGTCAAGCTTTGTGATATCGTCCTGTCTGGTCGCTCTTGTCATGGAAATACCCTTTGGAGTAGGGATACCGTTTGCAAGGAAGAACTGCTTTGATGTCTCCTTGTTCATGGCGATGGCTGAGCTTAAATAATCGCTGCCTGTATATTTGACACCGAAGAGGTCAAATGCTGCCTGTATCTTTCCGTTCTCTCCGTTTTCTCCGTGAAGTGCCATGAAAACAATGTCAGCCATCTGACACATTTTGATGACATTTGGTCCGAAGAAGCAAGGTGACTGGTCCTTTCTGGAAGCCTTTACCTTTGCGAGGTCAGGTGCCTCTGTCGGAATATCGCCAACCTGCAACGGATTATCGAAGTGAACGGCCTTGACAAGTACGACCGTATGGTGATGGAAGCAGGGATTTCGC